>DGYFJ06202__coassemble_1938_pt1 | contig 8930 bp, 10 predicted proteins | sample DGYFJ06202__metabat2_low_PE_016 | metagenome-assembled genome bin DGYFJ06202 | reverse complement strand
ATGGGGGCACCGGCCCCGGACATGCTGCCGGCCGCGGACTTCGCCCGCATCGCCGCGCAAGTCTTCTCCCCGGAGAACTTCACGTACGGGGAGACGAAGGGCGAGCCGGTCCTCATCGACGCTCTCCACGAGTACCTCACTTCGACCGATCAGATCCCGCCCGAACAGCAGGGCAACCGGGACCGCCTGCTCATCACCTCCGGCGGCATGCAGGGGCTCGACCTCGGGTTCAAACTCTTCGTCACCCCCGGTGACCTCGTCGCCTGTGAGTCGCCGACCTACACGAACGGTTCGGCCACGGCCATGAGCTATGAGGCGGAGATCCTCGAGATCCCCGTCGACGAGGAAGGCATGCAGATCGACGCCCTCGTCGATCACACCCGGCGCACCGGACGCGCCCCGAAGGTCATCTACACTGTCCCGACCTTCCAGAACCCGGCCGGAGTGACGATGTCGCTGCCGCGTCGCGAACGCCTGCTCGAGTTCGCTCACCGCCATCGCTCGGTCATCATCGAGGACAACCCGTACGGAATGCTCCGCTTCGAAGGCGAATCCCTGCCGGCGCTGAGCGACCTGAGCCCGAACGATCCCCTCATCTTCGGCGTTCGCACGTTCTCGAAATTCGTCGCCCCGGGTCTGCGGGTCGGCTGGATCGACGTCGATCCCGAGGTCCGCGAGCTCGCCGTCAACGCCAAACAGACGATGGACTCCTGCGCCCCCGTTCCCAACCAGCACCTCATCGCCCGCTGGCTGCAGGAAGGCAGCGCGGACTCGCACGTCGAGGTCCTGCGCAAGGCCTACCGCGAACGCAAGATCGCGATGTCGGAAGGTCTGGCCCGCCTCTTCCCCGGAGAGGTCCGAGCCACCGATCCCGACGGCGGATTCTTCCTGTGGGTGACCTTCGAGGACGAATCCATCAACACCGAAGACCTCATGACCACCGCGCTCGAGGAAGGTGTGGCCTACATCCCCGGCCCCGCGTTCTCCCCGGCCGGGAACTTCTCGAATGCGCTGCGCCTGTGCTTCGCCTCGGCCGCCCCGGACCGCATCGACGATGGGCTGCAGCGCCTCCGCCGTGCCGTCGACCGATACCGCGCAGAGCGCTGAGCTCAGTTCACGACGGCCAGTTCGGCCGCCTCGGCGATCGTTCTCAGACCTCGCCGAGGCGGCCGATCCATTGGATGAGAAGCTGAGTCTCCGTTTCGCCCAGGATGTCCGGATTTGCCGCAGCACGTTCGATGACAGCGTGACCCAGTCGACCGTCGCCCGCTTCGCTCTGTCCGGTTCCGGTGATGGCGGCGAGGACGCCTTCACGGACGCCTGCTGAAAGTTCGGGATCGTTTTTGCCTTGAATGATCAGTCGCAGGGTGACACCGATATTCGTGGCGAGCACATGAGCGGCCGCCTGCTCGTGGCCGACGACGAGCCGTCCCTCCTGTTCGGCTTTGAGCGTCAGTCCGCGCAGAATCTCGCTCGGCTTCGACTGCGCCTCGGGTGAATAGCCGGGCCTGACCTTGCCGTACATGAGGGTGTAGAAACCCGGATTCTCCAGACCGAAAGCGACGTGGGCGTCCCAGCCCAAACGCAGATCGTGGATCGGGTCGCCGCTGGATTCGGTTGAGGATTTGGCCGACAGATACATGTCGAAGCCGCGTTGGACGACGGCTTCGATCAGCCCCTGTTTATTGCCGAAGAAGTGATACAGAGTGGGCATCTTGACCCCCGCTGCGTCGCAGACCGCCCGCAGTGAGAAGTCCTCTCCGGGAGCAGCGGCGATGAGGTCGGCGGCCGCCTCGAGCAGGCGGGTCCGTGTATCCGTTGCCTCAACTTCTGTCATATCGCTATATTATAGTGTACCGTTGATATAGTTCGATGTAGCAACGATATGGAGGTTGAGACAATGACCGAACAGACCCTGCAAGGCAAGACCATCCTCATCGCCGGAGGCGGGAAGAACCTCGGTGGACTCATCGCCCGACAGGCCGCCGCGGCCGGAGCCGATATCGCCGTCCACTACAACTCGGAATCAACGCGGCCGGAGGCCGAAGAGACACTCGCGGCCGTCGAAGCCAATGGCTCGAAGGGCGTCCTGCTCACCGGAGATCTCACCAAGCCCGCCAACGTTGAGAGGCTCTTCGACGATGCCGTCTCCGCGCTGGGCCCCATAGACATCGCGGTGAACACGACCGGCAAGGTTCTGCGCAAGCCCATTGCGGAGACCACCGAAGACGAGTACGACTCGATGTTCGACATCAACGCGAAGGCCGCCTACTTCTTCATCAAGGAGGCGGGCAAGCACCTCGCCGACAACGGCAAGATCATCACCATCGTCACTGCCCTGCTCGCCGCGTTCACCGATGGCTACTCGACCTACGCCGGCGGCAAGAGTCCGGTCGAGCACTTCACCCGAGCCGCGGCGAAGGAATATGCCGAACGCGGCATCTCCGTCACCGCCATCGCACCCGGGCCCATGGACACTCCGTTCTTCTACGGTCAGGAGACCCCGGAACGGGTGGAGTTCCACAAGTCGCAGGGCATGGGCAACCGTCTGACCCGGATCGAGGACATCGCACCGATCGTGCGATTCCTCGCCACAGAGGGCTGGTGGATCACCGGCCAGACGATCTTCGCCAACGGCGGTTACACCACCCGCTGAGGCGGCCCTGATGCGCCAGTCGCATCAGTCGCACTGAGCGCCGTCCGACCACCACATTCCGACAGCACATCTCCCGACACCTTAGGAGCACACATGTCAGATCTGCAGATTCCCGAACCCGTCGCCGGCTTCATCGACACCGTCAACGCTCACGATGGCCAGGGCTTCCTGGACGCCTTCACCACCGATGGCGTCGTGGATGATTGGGGCCGCGAGTTCACCGGCCACGAGGCCATCAAGGCCTGGAGTGACAAGGAGTTCATCGGCGCAACCGGAATCCTCACCCCTGAGGAGGTCACCGTCGACGGAAACAACGTCACGGTCATCGGCGATTGGCGTTCGACGCACGCCAACGGTCGGTCATCGTTCGCCTTCATCATCGACGGCGACAGACTGAGCAGGATGACGATCCGCGAGGGCTGAGACTCGACGTCAGCTGACGCCCCTCAGCAAGGGTCGTCGGATGCCGGCCATCTTCAGATGCCGTCCACCCGACGGCCCTTGCGCTGCGTCGCTGTGGCACAATATTGGTGTCGCGCCTGCGCGGCACGGTGGTGGGGCTCGCCGTACCCAACCTCGACACGGGACTCGTGAGAGTCCGCAGTCGACAACAGTCCCTACCTCGAATGGCTTCAGTATGCCCGAAAGGTAGGAGAATCTATGGCCGAACCCCGTCCCCTGCATCTGCGATGGCCGTATCTGGGACTCGCCCTAATCGGCGGCAGCCTCGGTACCGCCGCTCGCGAGGCCATCAGCCTTGCCATCCCCGACCGAGCCGGGATTCCGGCGGCAATCTTCGGCGTCAACATCCTCGGCGCGTTCTGCCTCGGACTCCTGCTTTCGGCTTTAGCTCGCCTCGGACCCGATATCGGGATGCGGCGGAGGATTCGAATCCTGGTCGGCACGGGGTTCATGGGTGGGTTCACAACGTTCAGTGCACTGGCCACGGATACGGCGGGCCTCCTCGGCGAGGGGCGGATCGGTGCAGGGCTGGCCTACGGTCTGGCCACAGTCATCATCGGCGGGCTGGCCACCTGGGCGGGCATCGTTGTCGCACGGCGTCGGACGCGAAGGTCGGATTCATCTGAAGACGGGGGTGCGCGTTGACTCCGCTGCTCTTCATCGCCATCTCCGTGGCTGGCGGTTTCGGTGCTGCGACGCGGATGCTCTTCGACGGCGCATACAAGGTATGGAGTCCGCGGTCGACGCCGTGGAGCACTCTGCTCATCAACGTCTCCGGATCGCTCGTCCTCGGATTCCTCACTGGTTTGGCCGGGGCACATCTGCTGCCCGAAGCCTGGCATATTGTGCTCGGGACCGGGTTCCTCGGCGGGTATACGACGTTTTCGACCGCGAGCTTCGAGACCATCGGCCTCATCGAGGAACGCAACTGGGGAGCGAGCCTGCTCAGCGGGCTCGGCACGCTCATATTCGCTACCGCTGCGGCGGGCCTGGGACTGGGGCTCGGCGGACTGTTCTGATATCAGGGCTGGGTCTGAGGTCGCGCGGCCGCTCCTCTGCGATACCGGCCGGAGCGGATGAGAGCATTCTCATCACTTCGGCCCACACCTCCGGTGCCGGGTCGACCATACTGGGAGCATGGGGCGATTCGCATGGTTGATGGTCATCGGCACCGTTGTGCTCGCCGCGCTCGCGTGGTTCGGCATCGAACAGTCCATCGACGACGATGACGCTCAGTTGGGGCCTCCTGTCGTCGTCCCCTCGGAGACTTCGACCCCGGATGCAGACTCAGGCACAGGCCCTGGCACAGACGCTGATTCGAGTGCCGATTCTGACTCCCCAGGTGGTCCCGATTCTGCCGGACCGACGCTCGAGCCGAGCTCCGAACCGGACTCGCCTGCCTCTGACCGTCCCGCCGGAGCCGACCGCATCACGCCCGCTCCCCCGCGCACGGCCGGTGATGACGACGACTTCGACGACGACGATGATGATGACTCCGACGACCTCGACAATGACGACGAGGACGATGATGACGACTGAGCAGGATCGCGGATTCACCGCGCGCACCCGGATCCTTGCGTGGATCATGCTCGTGCTCACCGTCGCGGTCTTCATCATCGTGTTCACCACGGCCCGGGCCGAGCTTGCCGGGGTGCGCACCCATGCCGACGATGAGCTTGAGCATGAGGTCACGAAGTTCCGTGAGTTCGCAGCGAAACCCGATCCCGCAACCGACCGTCCGTACTCTTCGGTGAGAGGCCTCATGACGGCTCATCTGCAGACCAATCTGCCCGAGCACACGGAGACGTTCTTCACCATCGTCGATGGGCGGGAGGACCAGAGGAGCGCCGATACCCCGCCGTTGCGCCTCGACCAGGACCCCGAATTCGTCGCGGCCGCGGCAGAGACGACGACCCCGCGATCCGGGGAGCTCAAGACCCAGGCGGGCCCTGTCTCCTATGCCGTCGTCCCGGTGGAGGTCAAAGGACAGCCGCAGCACGCCCAACTGGTCATCATCGAATTCCTCGCCGAGGACCTCGATGAAGCATGGTCGACGATCTGGACGATGACCATTGTCGCCGTCGTCGCGCTCATCGCCGCCGGATTCCTAGGATGGGTTGTCGCAGGGCGAGTGCTCGCGCCTATTCGTCATCTGCGAGAGACCGCTGCCGGCATCGGAGAGGACGAGCTGGACCGCCGCATCGAGGTCACGGGCAATGATGATGTCGCGCGTCTCGGCGTCACCTTCAACCGGATGCTCGACCGGCTGGAGGCCGCCTTTGCCGGGCAGCGGCAGCTGCTCAACGATGCCGGGCACGAACTGCGCACACCGATCACCGTGGTGCGCGGGCAGCTGCAAGTCATGGGCGATGACTCTGAGGACCGGCAGCACACTCTGGCACTTGTCGATGATGAGCTGCAGCGAATGTCACGCCTCGTTGACGACCTCGTTATGCTTGCCCGAAGCGAGCGGCCGGACTTCCTCGACCTGACAGACACCGACCTTATGGACCTCCTCATCAGCAGCTTCTCAAAAGCCAGCGCCTTGGCCGCCCGCGACTGGATCATCGACGCCGTTCCCGAGGGCTTCGGCATCGTCGATGATGAGCGTCTCACTCAAGCGCTGCTGCAGCTGGCATCGAACGCGATCGACCACACGAACGAAGAGGACACCATCGCCTTCGGAGGCCGCCTCGACAACACGACCTTGCGCCTGTGGGTCCGCGACACCGGTGCCGGCATCCCGGCCGAAGACCAGGCGCGGATCTTCGACCGCTTCGTCACCGCACGATCCGCCCGCAGCGGGCGGAAGGGCACGGGCCTGGGCCTGACGATCGTCGATCGCATCGCGCGCGCCCATGGCGGTACTGTGAGCGTGAAATCCGCTGTCGGTCAGGGTGCTCTCTTCACACTCACTCTGCCCTGGCATCGTCTGGACGCAGACAGAGGTTCAGAAGGAGACAGTCATTGACGCGCATTCTCATTGTTGAGGACGAAGACCGGATCTCTTCGTTCATCGCCAAGGGCCTCGCTGCCGAGGGCTTCGCCACCGAGGTGGCTGGTGACGGGCATCTGGCCGTCGAATTCGTCCGCGGCGGCAGCTTCGATCTCGTCATCCTCGACCTGGGGCTGCCCGGCCTCGACGGCTTCAGTGTGCTGCGGATGATCCGCGCAGAACGCCACGATCTGCCCGTCATCATCCTCACTGCCCGCGAATCCATCGAAGACACAGTGGCCGGGCTCTCGGGCGGAGCCGATGACTATATGCGCAAGCCCTTCGCCTTCGACGAACTCCTCGCCCGCGTTCGTCTGCGTCTGCGACCGTCCGAAGGTCAGGAAGCGACCGTTCTGCGTGCCGGTGACGTCGCCGTCGATATCCGCACACGACGCGCACTCGTCGGCCATCGGACAATCGAGCTGAGTTCACGGGAATTCACTCTGCTCGAGGTCTTTCTCCGACATCCCGACCAAGTGCTCAGTCGTGCTCAGCTGCTCAGCCAGGTGTGGGGTCTCGACTTCGATCCAGGGTCGAATGTCGTCGACGTCTACGTCCGCTACCTGCGGGAGAAGCTCGGCCGGGACGTCATCGAGACCGTCCGCGGAATCGGCTACCGGCTGCAGGTTCCGTAAGCCGCCAGTCGCGCCTTCGTGGGCCACCGGGGGCAGACGCCGAAGATGTGAAGACTCTCATTTCCTCCTCATCTTCGTCTCACCCTCGACCAGCAATGTAAACAGTGACCACCACTAAGGAGGAAACATGTCATTCGCCATTGCCCTGGCCACCGATCTCATTGCGATCTTCGTGCTCGCCTACGTGCTGTACTTCCGCCGGCATCGCCGCCGCGATCTGCTGCTGTCGTATGTGGCGCTCAACATCGGCGTCGTCGCGGTCACCTCGGCGCTGGGATCGGTCGAGGTCGGCGTCGGCCTGGGCATGGGGCTGTTCGGCATCCTCTCGATCATCCGCCTGCGCTCCGACCAGATCACGCAGCAGGAGATCGCCTACTACTTCACGGCCCTGGCGCTGGGTCTGCTTGCCGGTCTGCACCCGAGCCCGATGTGGCTGACCCCGCTGCTGTCGCTGCTGGTCATCCTCGCGATCGCGATCCTCGACAGTCCATTGGTCGCTTCGACCACGCACCGTCACACGTTCACGCTCGACCGGGCGATCACCGACCGGTCCGCGCTCATCGCCCACCTGACCGAAATCTTCGATGCTGAGACCGTGCGGGTCGAGGTCCTCGACATCGACATGGTCCGGGACACCACGCTCGTCGATGTCCGGTACAAGACGAAACCAGCACGCCGATCCGCCCACGCCGAGGCGGCTGCTCCCTCCCAGCAGACCGGATCCGCGACGTGGATGCCAGAGACGACGAATGCGAAGGTGCGCTGAAATGCGCACCCTGACCGGCACCGAACTCGAGGCAGCACCGGCTGGCCTGATGACCCCCGCGACCTCGCCCGTCGGACTCGATAACTCGTCGGCACAACGTGGGAGCATCGATGACTCGTCGGCACAGCGTGGGGCCATCGACGCTCAGCTGGAGCGAATGGAGCCGATCGGTCTAGATGAGCTCAATGCGCAGGCGCGGCTGATGACGCGAGTGGATCGGAAGTACTTCGTTCCCAGGCAGCTGTTCATCCAGCTGTTGCAGGCCACCGAGGATGACTTCCAGGTTCTCGAGATCGCCGGGAAGCATCGATTCGAGTACCGGACCGTGTACTTCGACACCGCGGATTTCCGGTTCTTCCGCGACCATGTGCAGGGACGTCGGCAGCGGTTCAAGGTGCGTACCCGCACGTATGTCGATACGGGCAGCAGCCACCTTGAAGTGAAGTCGAAGGGCTACCGCGGCCAGACGGTCAAGCAGCGCATCGTGCATCCGCTCGACCGCCCTTTCGAGCTCACGGGCAGCGGACAGAATTTCGTTGCATCCATCCTCGACTCCGAGGCGGGACTCTCCGTTCAGCCGCAGGTCGCCGCAAACGATCTCGCTCCCGTCCTCGAAACCGTCTACGACAGGATCACGCTGACCCATGATGAGCAGCGGCTGACCTGCGACCTCGACATCACGACCCGCAACGGTGTCCGATCGCATGAGGGACCCGCCGATGTGCTCGTCGAGACGAAGAGTCCCGGCGGCGTGAGCATCTGGGACAGTCTGCTCCAGAACGCAGGCATCCGCGAACACAAGGTGAGCAAATACTGCGTGGGGGCGGCACTGCTCAATCCCGAGTTGGCAGCAAACCCCTGGAATCGCACGATCCGCCGGTACTTCCGCTGAGTCCGCTCGGGCGTCGACACTGGGTTCTGGGTCCGACACCGTGCCTCAGCTGTTCGCGAGCTCGCGGGTACCTCGGCGAGGGTCACCGTCTGGTTCGGACTGATCGTCATCCCCTGACCGATGACGACGGAGACTCCGACTATGGCTGCGGCAGTCGGGCCGTGGGCCGGCACCCAATTCTGAGCTCATGCGCTTCGCACGGACACCTTTGCCCTGCGAACGAAAGTTAAATGGGTCCAGATTGCACGTCTACCCGCGGCGGACAATCTGGACCCACTTAAATCGCATTCGGCCAAACGGTTGGCCCCGCACCGCAGTCAGTGCCGGTGGGAGATTTCACTCCCCCTTGCCGATGGCCTCCACAGCCGTCGGGTCGGAGGAGCGCAGGAAGTCTTCGATGCGCGCGGCTTCTTCGCCTTCGCCGATCGCACCGGCGGCACGGCCGAGCGCGTAGAGCGCGCGGAGGAATCCGCGGTTGACTTCGTGCGAGTACGGGATCGGGCCGGCGCCGCGCCATCCGGCGG
>DGYFJ06202__coassemble_1924_pt1 | contig 8978 bp, 4 predicted proteins | sample DGYFJ06202__metabat2_low_PE_016 | metagenome-assembled genome bin DGYFJ06202 | reverse complement strand
CGTTGATGAAGGAGAAGACAGCGGCCAGGACCATCGGTCCGAGCAGCCACACAACTGAACGAAGCAGTCCGGTGACGATCATATCTGAGCCGGGCAGCCACTTCGGCTGACCGAAGGCGAAGGACAGCACGGCGATGATGACGGCGGCGACCAGCATCGGGGCGCTGCTGCGGTACATCGTCTTCAGATGCCACAGTCCCGCAGCCGCCAGGGCAAGGGCCAGCACGACTCCCCACGGCAGGATGATCGGAGTCTCACCGAGGTTGATCACCGTGACGTTGAGGTGCTGCATGGTGCCGAGGAAAGCGATGAGCAGTCCGAGCACCGCGGAGTGGAGGTAGGCGAAGATCCCCGGTTTCCGAGGTTCGCGACGACGTCGCAGGGGTGCGGCCGCTGCCGTGTTCTGCTGAGCCTCGACCGCTGCGATGTCGAGCCCGGTGAGCACGTGCGGAGCCGGTCCGGCGCTGAGGATCTCGTGCGGGATCGGGGTCCCGGCCCCGATGGAGAAGAATTCGTGGTCGCCGATCTTCTGGCCGACGCCGTTGGACAGGGCGAAGAAGCCGCCGGACACACTCACCTGGGTGCGGTGGGCCTCGAGGGCCGCCCGTTTCGCCGGCAGCACCGAGGTGACGTCCTGGTCGATGACGATCTGGCCGACCGGGGGTTTGGCCGGGATCGTCTCGGCGGCGGCGAAGCCGGTCAGTGCGAAACCGTCCTGGTTCGGGTCGAACGAACGGCGTGCCACCTCGGTGGGGGTGTCGACATAGAGGAGCCGACCGGTCCGCCATTCGGCAAGGTCGAAGGCCATCGTCGTGGCTTCGTGCACTCGCACATGATCGGGGTGCCCGTATCCGCCGTTGGCGGCATACGTGATGACCGCGTGCGGTTCGAGGGCATCGATGACGGCGGCGATGTGCCTGGCAACAGTGGTGACATCAGTCGCGCACAGGGCGTTGTCGGTCATCGACGCAGCGGGCCGGGCGTGCCCGTCGGGTCCCCATTCCATTCCCGAATCCTCGAAGGTGCGGGTGGTCCCGCCGAGGAAGGTGTGCATGCGCACGCCCAGAGCACGCATCGCCTCGGCGATCTCCTGTTCCCGGACCCGCGCGAGTCCGGCACGATCACCTTCGAGCTGTTTGAGGTCGGCGGGGATGACCTCGCCGCCCTCACCGCGGGTGGCGGTGAGCACCATGACCTCGGCACCCTCGGAGACCAATGCGGCGATCGTGCCGCCCGTCGTGATCGTCTCATCGTCGGGATGAGCGTGCACGAGGAGGACGCGTGGCGTATCAGTCATTGGTTCCTGGGTGCTCGAGGTCATTCGGTGCTGCCGGAAGTGGAATTCCGACTCAGGCGTTCTGGCGGCGCAGCTTCGCGTAGAGCTTTGCGCGTTCCTTCTGATCGAGTTCGACCTTGCGGATGCGGATGGCGCCCGGGGTGACCTCGACGCATTCGTCCTCGCGGGCGAATTCGAGGCTCTCTTCGAGGGTCAGCTTGCGCGGCGGGGTGAGGTTCTCGAAGTTGTCAGCCGATGCCGAACGCATGTTCGTCAGCTTCTTCTCCTTCGTGATGTTGACGTCCATATCGTCGGCGCGCGAGTTCTCGCCCACGATCTGGCCCTCGTACACCTCGGAGGTCGGTTCGACGAAGAACGATCCGCGGTCCTGGAGGTTGATCATCGCGTACGGGGTCACGGTTCCGGGACGGTCGGCCACGAGGGATCCGTTGATGCGGAATTCGATGTTGCCGGCCCACGGTCCGTATCCGGCGGAGATCGTGTTCGCGATTCCGGTGCCGCGGGTCTCGGTGAGGAACCGGGTACGGAAGCCGATGAGGCCGCGAGCCGGAACCTTGAACTCCATGCGCACCCAGCCGGTGCCGTGGTTCGTCATGGTCGACATGACGCCCTTGCGTGCAGCCAGCAGCTGGGTGACGGCGCCGAGGTAATCCTCCGGCACGTCGACAGTGAGCTCTTCGAAGGGCTCGTGGACCTTGCCGTCGACCTGCTTGGTCACGACCTGAGGCTTGCCGACGGTGAGTTCGAATCCCTCACGGCGCATCTGCTCGACGAGGATGGCCAGAGCCAGCTCACCGCGGCCCTGGACCTCCCAGGCGTCGGGGCGTTCGGTCGGGACGACCTTGAGGGAGACGTTGCCGACGAGCTCCTGGTCGAGGCGGTCCTTGACCATGCGCGCGGTGACCTTCGTGTTCTTCTCACGGCCGGCCAGCGGGGAGGTGTTGATGCCCACCGTCATCGAGATCGCCGGATCGTCGATGATGATCGCCGGCATCGGCTTCGGGTTGTTGATGTCGGTGAGCGTGTCACCGATCATGATGTCGGGGATGCCGGCGACGGCGACGATGTCACCGGCCGAGGCCTCCGAGGCGGGCACTCGGTCGAGGCCCTGGGTCTCGAGCAGCTCGGTGATCTTCACCGAGCTGATCTCGTCTCCGCGAGCCCAAGCAACCTGCTGGCCTTTCTTCAGAGTGCCGCCGAAGATGCGCAGCAGCGCCAGACGGCCGAGGAACGGTGAGGCGTCGAGGTTCGTGACGTGCGCCTGGAGAACGCCATCGGAGTTGATCTCCGGTGCCGGGATCGTCTCGAGGATCGTCTTGAACAGCGGCTCGAGGTCGGGGTTGTCCGGGACCGCTCCATCGGCGGGCTGTTCGAGGGAGGCGGCACCTGCCTTCGCGGCGGCGAAGACGACGGGCACGTCGAGGACGGAGTCGACGTCGAGGTCCGGGACTTCATCGGCGAGGTCGGAGGCCAGTCCCAGAAGCAGATCCTGGGCTTCCTCGACGACTCCGTCGATGCGGGCATCGGCGCGGTCGGTCTTGTTGATCACGAGGATCACGGGCAGCTTCGCGGCCAGCGCCTTGCGCAGGACGAAGCGGGTCTGCGGAAGCGGACCTTCGGAAGCGTCGACGAGGAGGACGACGCCGTCGACCATGGACAGTCCGCGTTCGACCTCTCCGCCGAAGTCGGCGTGGCCCGGAGTGTCGATGACGTTGATGACGATGTGCTCGTCACCGGCAGAGGGTCCGTTGTAGAGGACCGAGGTGTTCTTCGCGAGAATGGTGATGCCCTTCTCGCGTTCGAGGTCGCCTGAATCCATGACGCGTTCGGCGAAGTCGCCGTGTTCGCTGAACACACCGGTCTGCCGGAGCATGGCATCGACCAGAGTGGTCTTGCCGTGGTCGACGTGTGCGACGATTGCTACGTTTCGGCGGTTTTCCCGTCGTGTGATGGCTTCAGTCATCAAGAACCTTTTTGAGATAGAGAGATCGGTCCAGCCCGGACCCAAAAGACAATTGTACGGCCACCCGCACGCTCTCGCGTGCAGGTGGCCGTCAGAGTGGGCGGACTCAGGCGTTCATCGTGGCTTCGAGAACCGCGTCCCGGGCTTCCCTGCGCTTGCGCTGCTCCTTCGGATCCGGAACCGGAACCGCCGACAGCAGACGCTGCGTGTAGGGGTGGACAGGGTTCGACACGACCTGCGAGGACTGGCCGATCTCGACGAGGTAGCCGTGGCGCATCACGGCGATGCGCTCAGCGATGCGCTCGACCACGGCCAGGTCGTGACTGATGAACAGGCACGCGAAGCCGTATTCCTTCTGCAGGCCTTCGAACAGGTCGAGGACCTTCGCCTGCACGGACACATCGAGCGCCGAGGTCGGCTCGTCGGCGATGAGCAGCTTCGGTCGCAGTGTCAGTGCACGGGCGATGCCGATGCGCTGACGCTGGCCGCCGGAGAGCTCATGCGGATAGCGGTTGCGCATCGAAGTCGGCAACTCGACCGAGGTCAGCAGCTCTTCGACTCGCTTGCTCAGCGCCGGGCCCTTCATCCCCTCGTGGAGGTAGAGAGGCTCACCGATCGACTCCCCGACCGGCAGTCGCGGGTTGAGCGAGGAACCGGGATCCTGGAACACGATTCCGACTTCCTTGCGCAGCGGCCGCATCTGCTTGTTGCTCAGACCCTTGATGCTCGTACCGTTGACGACCATGTCGCCTTCGACAGTGGGCAGCAGCCCCAGAGCGGCGCGTCCGATCGTGGTCTTGCCCGATCCCGACTCCCCCACCAGGCCCACGACTTCGCCGGGGGCGATCATGAGATTGATGTGGTGAGCGGCACGGAAGGCCTTCTTCCGTCCGATCGAGGGATATTCGATCGCGGCGTCACGCAGTTGCAGGGCCGAGGGCTTCGAGAAGTCCGCCTGCGAACCGGGATGGTAGTACGTCTCCGTGGAGTCCATCTCGATATCGGGAAGGTCCTGCTCGGTCGCCTGGGCTCGTGCCTCGGCCACGGCCATATCGGCCGCTCCTGCTTCGGTGAGGCCGTCACCGCCGGCACCGGTGTCCGGCTGCCCGACCGGGTCATCGGCGTGCGAGGTCTGATCAGTGCTGATGTCGGACAGCGAGGCCTCGACATCGTCGAGGCTGCCGCCGAATACTTCGCTGTCGGTCCCGGTGCCGAGGTGGGGCACAGCCGCGAGGAGCTGCTTCGTGTACGGGTGCTGCGGCTTGTAGAAGATCTCCTCCGCAGTACCCGACTCGACCACCTTGCCGGCGCGCATGACGATGATGCGGTCGGCCATGTCCGCCACCACGCCCATATCGTGGGTGATGAGGATGATGCCGGCATCGAGCTTGTGCTTGAGCTCCCGCATGAGCTTGAGGATCTCGGCCTGCACGGTGACGTCGAGTGCCGTGGTCGGCTCATCGGCGATGAGCAGCTTCGGCTGACAGGCCAGGGCCTGCGCGATCATGATGCGCTGGCGCTGACCGCCCGAGAGCTGGTGCGGGAACGAATGGAACCGGTCCTCCGGATCCGGGATCTCGACGAGCCGCATGAGCTCGAGTGCCCGCTCCTTGGCTTCGTTGGGACCGATGTCGAGGTGGACGCGCAGCGTCTCCACGATCTGGTAGCCGGCGGTGTAGACCGGGTTGAGCGCAGTCATCGGCTCCTGGAAGATCACGGAGATGTCGTTGCCGCGTACGGTCTGCATCTTCTCCTGCGGCATCCCGATGAGCTCACGACCGTTGAGCTTCGCCGAGCCGGTGGCCCGACCGTTCGTCGGCAGGAGGCCGAGCAGAGACATGCTCGACTGCGACTTTCCGGAGCCGGACTCGCCGACGATCGCGAGCACCTCACCGGCGTTGACGGTGTAGTCGAGGTGTTCGGCGGCCATCCACCATTCGTCGCTGACCCAGAACTGCACTCCGAGGTCGTTGACCTCGAGGATCGGAGAGCCCTTCTTCGGCTGGGTGTCTGCTTTCTTCTCAGCCATCACTTGGCCTCCTTCTGTGCCATACGCTCGGCCTTCTTCATCTTCCTCCAGCTCGGGATGGTCTTCATCCGCGGGTCGAACGCGTCGCGCAGACCGTCGCCGATGAAGTTCACACACAGAGCGATGACGATGATGAACAGACCGGGCCACCAGAACAGCCACGGGCGGGTGGCGAAGGAGGTCTGGTATTCGCTGATGAGCTGACCCAGCGAGATGCCGGGCGGTTTGATGCCGAAGCCGAGGTAGCTCAGGGAGGCTTCGAGGACGATCGCCTGGCTCATGATCAGCGTCGTGTTGACGATGATGACGCCCATGGCATTGGGCAGCATGTGCTTGAACATGATCCGGAAATCGCTGGCTCCGGCCACGCGGGCCGAATCGACGAATTCGCGTTCGCGCAGAGACATGAAGTCACCGCGGACGAGACGTGCGAGGCCGACCCAGAGGATGCAGCCGAGGGCCACACCGAGCAGCGGTCCGTTCGCACCACCGACGAGGACGCCGAGGATCGAACCGACGACGATGACCGGCAGGATGATGAAGCCGTCGGTGATGCGCATGAGCACCGAATCGACCCAACCGCGGTAATAACCCGCCACTGCACCCACAACCGTGCCGATGATCAGGCAGACGATGCCGATGATGAACATGACGACGAGTGAGATCTGGGTTCCCTTCATCACCCGCGAGAAGTTGTCGCGGCCGATCTCGTCCTGTCCGAACGGGTGGTCGCCGAGCGAGAAGAAGTTCGAGAACGACCAGGTCGGGGCTCCCCCGGGGTTGACCACGGGCCCGGAGGCCGTATGGCTGAATTTCCACCAGCCGGGAATGCCCGCGAAGCCCTGTGCACTGAAGGCGAAGATCGCCACGAGCACGAGGACGACGATGGAAATCATCGCACCTTTGTGACGGAGGAACTTGCGCAGGACGATCTTGCCCTGCGAGAGGCCTTCGGTCTCTTTCGACTCGATCGCGTTGTCCCCGACTTCGTCGAGAGCGAGAGCGTTCTGATTGTCGTTGTTGGTACTCATGCGTTCACTCGGATTCTCGGGTCGAGGACGGCGTAGAGGAAGTCCGCGACCAGGTTGGCGATGATGGCGAGCAGGCCTGTGATGAGGATGTAGGCCATGACCGGGTCGAGCTCTGCCTGCCTCAGCGAGTCGATGAAGAGCTTGCCCATGCCGTTCCAGCCGAAGATCGTCTCCGTGATGACGGCGCCGCCGATCATCGTGATGATGTCGACAGGGATGATCGAGGCCAGCGGCAGCAGCGCATTGCGCAGTGCGTGGCGCATGATCACCGTACGTTCGTTGAGGCCCTTGGCTCGTGCCGTGCGGATGTAGTCCTGCCCCATGACCTCGAGCATCGAACCGCGGGTGTAGCGGGTGTACGAGGCGAAGGAGATGAGGACCAGGGCGATCGACGGCAGCAGGAGGTGGGTGAACGAGTCGAGGTTCGTGATCCAGAAGTCGCCGTCGATGTTCGGCGCCGAAGCACCGATCGTCGCAATCGGGCGGTTGTTGATGGCCGGGTCATCCGAATACTCCTGCCAGCCCTGCAGCACACGGTCGGCGAAGATGAGCACGGCCACGATGATGGCGGTGAAACTCGTCGTACGTGCAGTGTCCCAGGGATCCGGTCCGCGGAATGCCAGACCGACGCCGATGGCGATGGCGATCGCGACGATGAAGAGCCCGAACATCCACAGCCAGTTCATGTCGACGTAGTAGAAGAGGTTCATCAGCGGCCAGTAGAGCAACGCGCCGATGACCACTGTCGTCAGCGATGCGTAGAGCACGCGGCGATTCTTCAGCCCCGTCGACAGGTACGTCATGACGATGGCCGCGCCGGCTCCGATGACGACCACGCCGAGGAGGCCGATCGTCGGGTGCTGCATCCAGCCGCTGGCGAGGATGTAGTAGATCGTGGCGAAGGTGATGACCGCGGCGGCGACGAAGGTGATGACTCGACGCTTCGCGCTGCCGCCGAGCGCACCCATCCAGAACAAGCCCATGGCGATGCAGCCGATGATGATCGGCCACCAGGATTCCAGGGTCGGATCGTTGATGAAGTTGTTGATGTCGATCGCTCCGTACTGCTTGAGCAGCACCGCCACCCAGAAGACGGGCAGCGAGTAGAGGAGGAACGAGACGAAGGTGATGAAGTAGTCGAAGCCCGAGTACTGGCGGATAGCCGAGATCATACCGACGGCGATGCCGAGGATGATGGCCACGATCGTCGAGGCGGTGATGAGCTTGATCGTATTGATGATCGCGCCCTGCAGCTGATCGGTGACTTCCTGACCGGACTTCCAGGCGATACCGAAGTCACATTGGCCGATGGCGCAGCCACCCACGCCTGCCAGCCACTTGAAGTAGCGGACGATTGCAGGTGTGTCGAGATCGAGGAGCCGTCGACGCGACTCGTAGAGAGCTTCGATGTTCGGTGAGGTGCTCGCGCGCAGGTCCCAGAAGAAGTCGAGCGCGACGTTGAGGAGCAGGTAGAGGACGAAAGTGACGACGAGGAGCACGAGCGCCGTCGACAGCAATCGTCGGAGGATGAATCTGATCATGATGGGGGTTCCGTTTCAATCTTCCGAAAACGCCGCTGTGGGGATCACACAGTGATCCCCACAGAAGGCTTGGGTGGAGAAGAACCGATCGCGTCAGTCGCGGATCAGTTGACTTCCCACTCCCAGTAGTTCCAGAACATCGTCGGCGACACGGACGTCGACTTCACGTTCTTGACGCTGTCGCGGTAGATCGTCAGTTCGGGGAACTGGAAGATCGGCGCGCCGAAGGCATCTTCGGTCAGCTGCTTCTCCATCTCGATGAGCAGATCCTGCTGCTGGTCCTCCTTGGACACGAGCAGCTTGTCGAGGATCTTGTCCATCTTCTTGTTCGAGTAGCCGCCGTAGTTGTTCTGAGCGCCGGTGCGGAAGTTCGCATCGTTCTCAGTGACTCCGGTGCCTTCGGACTGCCAGCCGAACAGCGAGACATCGTAGGTGCCGTCGCCGAGGCGGGTACCCCAGTTGACATCTCCGACGTCCTTGATCTTGAAGCCGGCCTTCTCAGCCGATTCCTTGATCAGCTGGAACTCCTGCTGACGACGCGAGTTCGTGTTGTCATACATGACACGCACGGTCGGGGCGTCAACTCCGGCTTCCTTGAGCAGCTTCTTCGCAGCCTTGACGTCACCGTCAGCCGCGTCGGAGACGCCGTTGACCTTGGTGATCGCGTCGTACATCGGCGATCCGGGCACCTGTGAGTAGGAATCACGGGTGACGGCCTTGTCATTGAGAGGCTTGATGATCTTCTCGACGATGTCCTCACGCGGCATCGCCTTGAGGAATGCCTGACGGACCTTCTTTGCCTTCTCCTCGTCTCCGCCGTTCGCAGCAGGGTCGAAGGGACCCTTGTTGTCGAAGGTGAAGTCGACGTGTTCATAGGTCGCACCGTCCGCGGCATCGACGGTCACACCGTCGATCTTCTCGGCAGCGGAGAGGACGTCGGCAGTCGCCTGCGGCTGAGTCATATCGACCTCGCCGTTCTCGATCGCCTGGATCATGGCCATCGGATCGCCGTTGTAGCGGACCGTGACAGTCTTGACCTTGGGCTTCACCGGTCCGGTGTACTTGTCGTCGAGTTCGAGGGTGACGTACTGTCCCTCTTCGAACTTCGTCATCTTGT
>DGYFJ06202__coassemble_1790_pt1 | contig 9650 bp, 7 predicted proteins | sample DGYFJ06202__metabat2_low_PE_016 | metagenome-assembled genome bin DGYFJ06202 | reverse complement strand
CTGCACCGTCGGCTTCGTCCGAGGCGTCGAGGGCGAGGACGTGGTCGAGGCTGCCGGTGCGCGAACCATAGACGTAGGTGGATTCGTCCGTCTTCTCCGCCGCGATGTCCTTGTACCCGGCCTCAAAGAAGACCTGCATCGGGTCCTCCTGAGTGTAGGAGTTGAAGTCACCGAGGAGGTAGACCAGTTCGCTGTCGGCCGCCTCCTGCTGGTCACCGGCGAAGCCGACGAGCGCTTCAGCCTGCTTCACACGATCGGCGTTCGACGCGCCCTGACCATCACCGGAGTCCTCATTGCCCGGACCTGAACCCGATCCCTTGGACTTGAAGTGGTTGGAGATCGTCACGAAGGTCTTGTCCTTCTCGACCTCACCGGAGCCGTCCTTCGGGGCGAAGGCCTGAGACAGGGGTTCGCGGGCATTGGAGAACGCATCCTGATCATCAAGGATCGTGGACTCGTTCTGCGGGGCCACCTCGGCGGGTTGATAGATCAGGGCCGTGCGGATGACGTCCTCATCAGCCGGAACGGCGTCGGGGGATTCGACGAAGTCCCATTTCTCGGATCCGGCCGCCTCGTTGAGGCGCTTGACCAAGGTTGCCAGGGCGTCATCGCGGTCCTTGCCGAAGGCGGCGGAATTCTCGATCTCCATGAGCGAGACCACCGAGGCGTCGAGCTTGTTGATCGCGGTGACGATCTTCGTCTCCTGACGCTTGAGGCTCTCCGCGTTCGCGGCACCGCGGGCATCGCAGCCGCCGCGGACGGTGATGTGGTTGCCTTCGCGGTCGTCGTAGTACTGGCAGCCGTCCAGCTGGTCACCGGTGGTGGTGAAGTAGTTGAGCACGTTGAAGCTCGCGAGGCTGACCTGTCCGCCCACGGCCTCGGGGGCCTCGGTGCGGGTGTCGGTGAAGCTGGTCGGTTGCACCGCCTCGGCGTTGTCCCCGGTCAGGCGGGTCGTCGGCTGGAACCGCCACTTCTCGTGATCGAAGCCGAGCACCACCGGGGAGGTGAAGTTCGCCTGCGCGCCGACGCGGACGGGTTCGTCCTGGCTGAGGTAGGGCAGGGGGACGTCCTTATCGGTCTTGAGGAAGTTCACCGTGGCGCCGTCGTCGAGGACGACTTCCCGTTCGAGGTTCTCGGCTTCCAGGGCCTTCGCCTCGGGGGTGGCGGGGCGGTGGACGTCGGTGGGCTGGTCGAGCGTGCCCTCACCGGTGGCGAGGACGACCTCGCCGTACGTGTTCGTGTTGTAGTTGTCGGCCACGGTCAGCGATTCGCTCGGCTGCAGGAGCATGCCTTCGAGGGATTCGCGCTTCTCGTCTCCTGCGGGAAAGGCGTCTTCGACGGGTTTGACCGCCTCGGCGGGTTCGTCGACCGTTTTGAGACCGGACGCGGATACGGAGATCTGGGTCTGACCGTAGTGTTCGGATACGGTGCCGGTGACCTCGACGTGGTCGTCGATGTTGGTATCGGCGACGGTGTCGGGGGAGTAGACGAAGATGCCGTCGGACGCTGCGCCGTCGGCACGGTCAGCTCCGCCGGTGCCCGGAGTCTGGATGTAATAGCCGTTCAGCCCGCCCTCGGGGTAGGCGGCGGTGACGACACCGCGGGTGGTCACGGTCTTGCCTTGGATGGGGCTGGCGTCGCCCGTGCCCTGGATGTCGGCGATCGGCGTGACGCCTTCGGGAGTTTCGCCGTCGTCGCCATCGTCGTCGCCGTCGTCGCTGCTGTCGGGCAGGGCGTTCGGGGTGGGGGCTGCCGACTTCCATGCGTCGCCGGTGAGCTGGATCGACTGCCCGCTGGCGGCAGTCGCACCGGTCGGTTCGGCTTCCTGGCCGATGACGGGTGCGGGGGTGAAGGTGTTCTTCGTGCCGGTGACGCCCTTGCCGTCGACGACGCCGCCGATCTGCTGGAAGTCGACCAGCTCGCCGTCGTCGTCGATGACGAAGGCGCTCGAGCCGTACTCGCCGTCGGCGGCCGAACCGGCCTTGACGGAGTTCGTGATCGACACGTCGATCGCGACGGCACCGGAATCGCCGACCGTCGTGTCCTCGGGCACGGTGACGGTGTTCTCCTGCGCCTGGACGCTGCCGCCGCGTGTCACCGAACCGAAGGTCCACCCGGAGATGTCGGTGCCGGGGTCGGCGGCGACTTCGATGAAGTCGGTCGAGAAGGTGTAGGCGATTTCGGAGATGTGGATGTCGCTGTCTGCGGCCGGGGCCGCGATGGCGGGAGCCGCCGGGAGGACGAGAGCGGCCGCGAGGCTGAGTCCAGCGGTGGAGGACGCCGTCTTCGAGACGTTCATAGGAGCCTTTCATGATGACAAATCACAGCGCACGGTTCGCGGCGCAATCTCTTGCACAGTATCCGGATGCATGTCGACATCGGTGTCGATCATGTGAATACGATGTGAACTGACTGTACTACGGCTTCCGACGACGTGGCTTCAGTGTGGGCTATCGCGGCCGAGGGCGCGACGGAGTGAAGTACCAGTGACTCGGAATGGAAGGCAGTTCCCTCCGCAGGTGTCCTCAAGTGCAGCCGCTGCGCCGCTCCCACCGATCAGCTGCGGAAGGCGAACCTCGTCTCAACGAGCTGATGATCGGACGGGAAGCGGTTCTGCCGCTGGTTCGGGATGAGTTCACAGCGGCCGCCTACATCGACGAACCCGTCTTCGACCAGGCCTTCGGCACTGCAGCCGCGAATCACGCTGTCGACGATGTCGAGGCCACGGGAGAATATGAAATCGATGCGATCACGAGGTTCGGCGCCGTCGGTGCGGCCCGGTTCGGGCTTCTCCTCATGACCGGCACGGGTGAGCGGTTCGATCGGAGACCAGGTATCGGCCGGCGCAGCGACGGGGTCGGGGTGGATCGCGCGGAAGGTGTCGGTGAATCCGGCGGCCAGCAGCGCATCGGGAGAGCGCCAGGCGATATCGGGTCGGTCGGTGCGCGCCGCCCAATCCCCGGTGGACGGGGTGTTGAAATCACCGCAGATGACCACTGGCAGGTCCTCCTCGTCGACCTCAGCGCTGATGCGGGCAGTCTCGGAGAGGATCTCTTCGATCTGCTGCAGACGAGGAGCTTCCTCGGCATCGGCGACCTCTTGGCCCTCACCCTGCAGGGCTCGGTAGACCGCATAGGGGTACGGCGCGAGGTGGACGGACCACACGAGGAACCGCGACGAGTCCGGCAGCGGTCGCACGAGTGCGGCCTGAGCGTAGGGCAGCGTGCTGGTGTCCACCGGCGTCAGCTGCCCGGTGCTGAGCACGGCTGTATCCCATCCGCGCTGCGCATGATCCGCCAGGAGCTTCGGGGCCAGGTTCTCCGCAGCGCTGCCCCAGCACTCCTGCAGCGCCAGGACGTCTGCCGGGAACTGCGCTGCGATCGCGTACTGCTTCTCCTGGCCGAAGTCGACTTCTCGACCGCCGTACCAGACGTTCCATGTCTGCAGGGTGAAAGTGGTCTCAGCGGGCATGGGATCTTCTCCAATGATCGGCATCGGGTGGGTGGTCAGTTGTCGGAGTCGAGGAGGAGCGTGCGGGTTCGGGAGTCGAAGCGCAGCTGGGCGAAGTGCCGCAGCCGCACCTCGCCGGCCAGTTCGATGCTGGGATCGCTGTTGACTCCGATCACCGTGCATCCGGCCGTGTGAGCTGCCTGTGACCCCACCGGTGAGTCCTCGAAGGCGACCACCGCAGAGGCGGCCAACCCGAGTCGCTGTGCGGCCAGCAGGTAGGGGTCCGGCGCCGGCTTGCCCTGGTCGACATCGTCGATAGTGATGATCGCGTCGAAGAGGTCGAGCATGCCTGCTCGCTCGAGGAGGCCGCGCACGTCGCCGCTGCGACCGTTGCTGGCCACGGCGATCGGGATGCTGCCTGACAGTGATGCCACGAGTTCGGGGGCACCGGGCATGGGCGCTGTGACGTGTTCCAGAGCGGCGCTGTAAGCGCGGTCGACCTCCTCGGCTGTCGGCGGTCGGACATCGCTGGGGGAACCGAGGCTCTTATGCACCTGCTGCAGTCGCGCCACGGCTTCGGCTGCTGTGAGTCCGCGAAGATCCTCGGCTGCGGTGTCGTCTGCGGCCATCGACTCCAGGTAGTCTCCCATGAGTTCGATCCAGGGCGCTTCGGAGTCGACGAGGATACCGTCGCAGTCGAAGACGGCACCGGAGAAGCCGGTGATAGAGCCGCTCATGCGCGGAGTCCTTCGGTGTCATTGCGGCCCTGGCGCAGTGCGGGCTCGGCGGTGACGGAGGCGTCGATGCGCAGTCCCGGTCGCATGGCGTCGGCCTCAGCGGAGGCCAGCGATGCCGACCACTGTGCGCTGTGGTCGCCGGGCAGACCGAGGTGGACCATCGTGCGCTCGCCGGTGTAGGTGCTGTGCTTGACTTCGAGGAAGCCGTCAGCGGCCGCGGTGATCGCGAGGTTCTCGGGCCGGACGAAGACGGTGTCATCGGGTGCGGGTTCAACGGGCAGGCGGTCCCGGATCGTCCAATCGCGGCCGACGGCGAACTCATTGATCGATCCGACGAAGCGGGCGACGAATGCGGTGGCGGGGGAGGAGTACACCTCGTGAGGGGCGGAGTACTGCTCGATCCTGCCGCCGTTCATCACGGCCACACGGTCGGCGATCGCCAGCGCCTCTCCCTGATCGTGTGTGATGAAGACCGTGGTGGTGCCCAGCGCCTGCTGCACCCGCCGGATCTCCTCACGCAGTGAGGAACGGACCGAGGCGTCGAGTGCCGACAGCGGCTCGTCGAGCAGAAGGACCTTCGGCTGGGTGGCCAATGCGCGGGCCAGAGCCACGCGCTGCTGCTGGCCTCCCGAGAGCTGATGCGGGAAGCGGCCGCCCATGCCGGTCAGCCCGCAGATCTCGAGGAGTTCCTCGGTGCGTCGGCGCCGTGCTCCGGCATCGACCTTGCGGATCTGCAGACCGTATTCGATGTTGTCGCTGACACTGAGGTTGGGGAACAGGCTGTAGCTCTGGAACACCATGCCCATGTCCCGGCTGTTCGGCGGCAGTTTCAGTACGGATTCGCCGCCGACGAGCACGTCACCTCCGTTGACCGGTTCGAAACCGGCGAGGATGCGCAGAGTCGTCGTCTTGCCGCAGCCCGAAGGGCCGAGGAAGCTGACCATGCTGCCGGCCTCGATGTCGATGTTGAAGTCCTTGAGCACCTCGGTGCTGCCATAGGACTTGTCCACGTGCTCGAAGCGCACGGACTCGGGCTCGTTCGACTGCTCGGGGCCCGCGGGCGATGGTCGAGTGCGGTCAGAGATAGTCATGAGGTCACAGCGTCCTTTCTTGAGGCGGCGGCCGGAGAGGGGGCCGGGTCGTCGGCCTCGGTCTCATCGTCTTCGCTCACAGCGTTCGGTCGGTGACCGAAGCGCGATGCGCTCACGGTTGCAGCGGCCAAGAGCAGCCACGTGGTGAGGTTGAGCAGCACGGACAGCGTGATCGAACCGCGGAAGTTCGTGCTCGAGAGCGTGTTGAGGAAGACCGGCAGTGTGTTGATCGACAGGGTCGCGGCCACCGTGTACTCCGCAATGGACAGAGCGAAGGTGAAGAAGAGGGAGAACATCACCGGTCCGCGGATGTTGGGGATGACGACCCGGCGGAGCGTGGTTCCCAGTCCGGCGCCGAGGATCGACGAGGACTCGAAGAGGGTGCGCAGCGGGAGGGTGGACAGTCCGGCATCGATCGACCGGAAGGTGAAGGGAAGACACAGGATGACGTAGGTGCCGACGAGCACGAGCGGCAGGTCCTGGGACTGCAGCATGGTGTTCAGCTGCATGCCGAGGCTGCCGCGTCCCTGGGATGCGAGGCTGCGCAGAACCGCGGAGAGCCCGGCGACGATCGCGATTGCCGGGACGACCAGCGGAAGGGTGCACAGGATGCTGAGCACCGATCGCAGCCGGGGCGCCCAGAGGTGGACGGCGACGACCGCGGGAACCAACGTGACGACGAGGATGACGGCGGCGAGCACCGACACGATGAGGCTGCGCATGAGCGGGGCCACGATCTTTCCTGAGTCAGCCAGACCTGTGAGCCCGGATGTGGTGAAGCTGCCGTCTGCACGGAAGAACGAGTAGGTCAGCGAGCTCAACAGCGGTGTGAGGATGAAGATCGCCAGGGCCGCCAGTGGCAGCCAGGCCAAGAATCTCCTCATCCGCGGAGAGCTGTTCAGGTGTCGAGCCACTTGGCGCTCCTCTTCGTCAGTGCGTTGAAGGCAACGAGGACGATGACGGCGATCGCTCCCGTGGTCACACCCAGCGCCATGGCCACCCCTTCTCCGCCGGTGGCAGCAGAGCCTGCGAGCTGGCCGGCGATCTCGAGTGGGATGAGGGGGAAGCCGCCCGTGCCGATGAGCACCGCCGCCGAGGCGTGAGTGCCGAAGGCGGAGCCGAACATCAGCAGCCAGGCGCCCAGCAGGGCAGGGGTGATCACCGGCAGTCCGACTCGGCGCCAGAAGGTCAGGTCGGTGCCGCCCAAGGAGGTGTTGGCCTCACGCCACTGCTGTCTGAGCGCGACGAAGCTGGGCAGCGTGAGAAGGATCATCGTGGGGATGAGGAAGTACTGGTACATGAGGATCAGGCCCTTGACACTGTAGAGCGTGAACGTCGAATCGACCGCAGTGATCAGCGCGGTGAAGTAGCCGGTGTTGCCGACCGCGACGATGAAGGAGAACGCCAGAGGGACGCCTCCGTCGTTGGCCAGCACGCTGGAGATGACTGCGGTGATGGAGTCGACGATCTTCGACTTCACGGTCGAGATCGCCCAGGCGCAGATGCCGCCGAAGACCGCGGCTACCGTGGCGGCGGTGAACGACAGCAGCAGGCTGTTGCCCAGGGCCATCGAGCGCGAACCCGAACCCAGTGCGGTGTAGTTGTCGAGGCCGAAGGTCTTCGTCCCCGGTTCGCTGCCCGGGACGAGGAACGATGTCGCCACCATTCCGCCGATCGGAATCACGAAGAACAGCACGATGATGATCGTGATCGGTGTCAGAGCCGTCAGGGCTGGTGAGGGGTTTCGCCTGCGCCGTGGGCCGGCCGGAGAGGGATCTTCTCCGGCCAGCCCACCGGTGTGCGGCAGCGACTGTGGGACTGAGGTCATCCGATCGCTTTCGCCCAGTTGTCGGCGAGGACCTTCTGCTGCGAATCCCGCTGTTCCTGAGTCGGCTGCGGCGCTGTCTGGTCCACCGCATCATCGAGCAACTTCGACAGCGCATCGTCGTCGACCGTGTCGGATTCGACCATGGCGTCGAGTCGTCCGGGCATCACATACCCCTCGAGCAGCAGGTTCTGTCCCTCGTCACTGAAGACGAACTCCTGCCACAGGCGAGCAACTGCCGGGTGCGGTGCATCCTCGTTGATCGATGCTGCGTAGTAGGAGGCGACAGTGCCGTCCGACGGGATGGAGATCGACATGTCCACCCCGCCGTCAGCGAGGTCGTCCGCCCACTGCAGGAGCAGGTAGTCCCAGTTGACGGCGATCGGCGTCTCACCGGTCTCGAACGTACCGGCCTCGGCCTCGGTCGGCACGAGGTTGCCCTTGTCCGAGAGTTCCGCGAAGTAGTCGATGCCCGGCTGGATGTCATCGAGTGAGCCGTCGTTGGCCAGGGACGCGGCGACGACGGCCATGAAGCCGGCCTCGCCCGTAGTCGGGTTTCCGCGCATAGCGACCTTGCCCTTGTACTCCGGGTCGAGCAGCTCCTCGAAGCTCGTGGGGCACTTCTTCACCGCTTCGGCGTCGCAGCCGATGGCCATGGTCCCGCCGAGGTGGTTGAACCAGGTGCCGTCCGGTGACTTCATGTTCTCGGGGATGTCATCGGCGGTTTCAGGGTAGTACTCGGCGAGCAGGCCCTCTTCGGCGGCATCGACGGCAAAGGATTCGCCCGTGTCGAGATAGTCGAGAGAGGTCTCCTGCCCCTGCCTGTTCTTCACCGCGTTGATGAGGTCCTGGCTCGCGCCGGTCGAGGTGTCGTTGTCGATCTCGATGTCGTACTTCTCCGCGAACGTGTCGAGCAGCCCGCCGTAATTGGCCCAATCGGGGTAGAGGCCCATGACGTTGAGCGATCCCTCCGCCTGAGCCGCTTCGACGAGAGCGTCCATGCCCCCGCCGTCTTCGACCGACGTCGCCGCTCGCCAATTGGCGGATACCTCAGATTCCCCGCTGCCACCGCAGCCGGACAGGGCCGCCAGAGCGCCCACTGCGAGGACAGCTGTGAGCTTTCGTGTGTGTTTGAGCATCGTCGTACTCGCCTTTCGGGCTTGTGCGCAAGCGCATGTTGTTCTCATTCGAGGTGCTTCGATCCCCATCCACGATAGGGAACTGTTCGCAGATAGACAACCCAGGTCACTAGTGAGGATCATTAAGCAGATATATCTTCACCAGTGAGGTGTGAACAGAAAGTGACCTGATCGGGTCGTGCGGGTGAAGACGTGCCGCTCGCTTATGACGGCGAATCAGGATGGAGGGAGAATATGTTTCTGATGCCGTCGTCGGAATGGAGCGTGGGGTAGCGTAGATGCACAGCACCGTATGCGGTGTTGTGCATGTTGGCGGGACTGGAAGGAGACTAGGGCGTGACCAAGTCGCAGCGGCAGCCGTCCGGATCAGGCGGGGCGCGGTACGAGCAGATCGCTGAGCAGATGCGGGAATCGATTCGCACCGGGGAGCGTCAGGTGGGGCAGAGCCTCGAATCCGAAGCGGCTCTGGCCGCCGAATACCGAGTCGCTCCCGGCACGGTGCGCGAAGCCCTGCGTCTGCTGGTCAGCGAGGGCACGCTGGGAGGCCGCCGGGGTGCGCGCAAGACGGTGCTGCGACGTCCCCGTCCGGCTGCTGTGGCTGAGGAATTCCGCAGCTTCGCGCAGTGGGCGAGTGCACACGGACGGACTCCCGGCGGTCATGTCATCGAGCAGAACTGGCGCATCGCGGGGGAGGAGACTGCCGCGGCGCTCAAAGTCGACCCCCGCGCACGTGTGCTGCGGGTTCTGCGTGTGCGTCTGCTCGACGGGGAGAAGGTCATGGTCGAGAGGACGAGCTACCCGGAGCAGCTCGGCGAGATGGTTGAGAAGATTCCCGGTGATGCGGCATCGGTCAGCCGCAGCCTCGCCCAGCAGTACGGAATCGTGTTCGCCGGTGCCGATCATGTCTTCTCAGCCACCGTCTGCGGCCAACAGGACGCTGCCCTCCTGGGTGTCGCCCGCGGGCGACCGTTGCTGCGTCACCTGCGCCGCAGTCGTGACAGCGCGGGCAGGCCGCTGGAGATCTCCGAAGATCGCTATCTGGCCAACATCCTGTCCGTGGCGATGTCGAACGGCCGCAATGTCAATCCGATCAGCTGGCTGACCGCCGACGAGCAGAACTGGTTCTGAGGTCCTCGCGGGCTGCGTGAAGCCACAGACGAAGGCGGCCCGGCTCCCCTTGCGAGGAGCCGGGCCGCCTTCAGTGAGAGGCTCGCGTTCAGCCCTTGAGTTCGGCGGCGAGCTCGTGGAAGTCGCGGCTCGGGTTGCCGAAGCGGTGCAAGGTCATCGACACCGCCTGCTCCTGCACGTAGTAGCGCAGCTCCACACGTCCCGATGTGGTCACCGGCTCATCGATGATCGCGACCTCCGGGCGAGGCGCGGCTGCGGCCAGCAGCTCGTCCTCGAACCG
>DGYFJ06202__coassemble_1781_pt1 | contig 9695 bp, 11 predicted proteins | sample DGYFJ06202__metabat2_low_PE_016 | metagenome-assembled genome bin DGYFJ06202 | reverse complement strand
TTCTCGAAGGAGCAGATCATCGATGACGTGCTCGACCAGTACGAACGCCACGTCGAATTCCTCCAGCTGCAGGAGAACGTCATCCACGGCGATGACTGAATCCGCTGGGTGAGAGCGACGCCCGGGATCCTGGCCTGATGGTCGGCGGTCCCGGGCGTTGTCGTTTCTCGCACCGAGGCGGCACGTTTCTCCCGCATCGAGGCGGCCGGACGGTGCGTGGCGAGCCCGGGAAAGGTCAGGCGATCACCCCGCAATCACATTGCGCAGGGTGCGGGTGACGGACAGGGCCGTGAGCCCGCTGGTGGCGGGGTTCTCCGGGCTCGGCGTCGAGCGGATGTCGAAGGTGAACTCTCCTGCCGACCCGGCTGCTCGGATCCGATGGGCGGACTGGGTCTGACCGGCCACCGCTTGGAGTACGACCTGCACCCGCTCCAACGATGCGCCGAGCATGTCGGCATCGGACGTGCCGGCGGACAGTCCGCGGGTGGCCCAAGCGAGAGCGACGGCGATATTGACGTTGGCCGGGAACTTCTCGATCGCCTCGGCGGGGTTGCCCGTGAACACCGTCAAGGGTCCGTCCCCGGGGCGGAGGTCACGCAGACGCGCGGCCTCGGTCTCGGACATCCACGGTCGGATGAGTCCGCTCGCCTCCTTCGAAGTGGTGATTTCGACGGTGTCGAGGCCATCGGCCTGCGCCGCCGCCTCGAGCACATCGAGTCCACCGATCGCCCCGTTGGTCACATGCAACCGGCCGGGGCCAGCGAGCAGACCCGCACGGGCCTCGGGCGCTGCCAGGGCACCGACACTGGTGAGGACGAGAGGGCGACCGGACGCAATAGCCGACGGACCGAGCTGGGCGGCGGCAGGGACACCGGCGCATTCGACGATGACGTCGAAGCCGTCGAACATCCTCGGTGAGGGTGAAGTGTCGATGTCGGCACGACCGGCGAGCCGGGCAAGACCAGGGAGGTCGACCACCTCGGCGCCGTGATTCGGGCGGCCGTCATGCTTGGCTCGATCAGAGACCAGAGCGGTCAGGCTGAGCGTCCCGGCGGCGAGCTCGGGAGAGAGCAGCTGGGCGACGTGACGGCCGATGGCACCGAATCCGAGGAGGAGCACTGAGGTCATGGCCGCACCCTATCGGAGATCACTGACATGGGGCTCAGACCGGCGTGACCATGACCTGGGGGACCGGAGTATGGGGCGTGCGGGCAATGTCAGTGCGACGCGATACGGTTGCAGAATGGACGACGAAACACAGCCAAACCATTCCGGCGGAGCCGTCATCGGCGACGACGGACTGGCCCGCACTCCTTGGGCGTACGGCGACCCGATGCTGCTGGACTACTACGACAGCGAATGGGGCCTGCCCATCCATGACGAGGCGGGGCTGTTCGAGCGGATGAGCCTCGAAGGATTCCAGGCCGGACTCTCCTGGCTGACGATTCTGAAGAAGCGGGAGCGATTCCGTGAGGTCTTCGCCGGATTCGATCCCGAGGCCGTTGCCCGCTTCGGCGACGTCGAGATCGAGCAGCTGCTGACCGACCCCGGGATCATTCGCCATCGGGGCAAGATCGAAGCTTGCATCAACAACGCTGCTCGCGTGATCGAGCTGCGTGAAGATGGCGGGCTCGATGCGTTTCTGTGGTCGTTCCAGCCTGCGCAGACGCCGCGGCCGCGCACCGTCGCCGAGATCCCGACGACCGGACCGGAGTCCGTGGCCCTGTCGAAGGCTCTGAAGAAGAAGGGATTCCGCTTCGTCGGACCGACCACGATGTATGCCCTGATGGAGGCCATCGGCATGGTCGATACGCACCTGCTCGACTCCCACCGGCGAGGTGCCTCCGGAGTGTGGTCGAAATGAACGACATCCGAGTCTCCGCGCTCGTCCTCCTCCACCCGCAGCGTCCGGGGCTGCTCATGGTGCGCAAGGCCGGGACGACGTCATTCATGTTGCCCGGCGGCAAACCCGAAGAGGGGGAGACCGCTGAGGACACCATCGTGCGCGAGATCGCCGAGGAGCTCGGACTCGATCTGGACCGACACCGGCTGCACGCCCTGGGTACGTTCGCCGCGGCGGCGGCGAACGAGGCCGATCACCGAGTCATCGGCGACGTGTTCTGCTACGACGGCCAGCCGGAGGGGCTCGATGTGGAGAACATCGCGCATCTGGCCGAGATCGCCGAAGCCGGGTGGTTTCCCATCGATCCTCTGCCCGCGGACACCGAGACCCGCCAGTTCGCACCGCTGACCCGCAATGAGGTGATCCCGGCGTTGCAAGCAGCGGGGAGATCGTCAGGCTGACCGGCGGCGCCGCGCACGCGGTGTGGCACTGGGTTCACGTGGTGCGGCATTCGATTCACACGGCGCGGCGGCTGTTCTCACACGGCGCGGCGTTGGAACGCGAGGTCGAGGGTGAACAGGTGCAGGGAGTGCACCAGGGTGATCGCTGCGATGAGGAAGCTCAGTGAGATGTCGATGATGCCGAAGATCGTCAGTGCCGGTGGGCTGACATAGCCGGGTGCCTGCAGGAGGGTGCAGCCGATGACGATTGCGCCGGTGAGGATCGCAATCAGGACGGCGATCGTCGTTCGTCCCACCGCAGCCAGGCACAGCAGACCGGTGGTGAACAGCAGAGCGAAGAGCGCGAAGACATCGACTCCCCGTCCGATGATGAGGACTTCCTGCCACAGGTTCCCGTACGTGACCGAACTGTCCGGTTCGGGGGAGTAGTAGGGGAAGAACGAAGCGGCGATGACCATCACCACCAACGGTCCATAGAGGCGGGCATAGACGATGTTCGTGCGTCGGATGCGCCGGGCGAGGTCGTCGGCGCGGCGGAGCTGCCCGGTCGTCATCGACCGGTCGTCGTCTGTCGCCGTCACCGTGGCCCGCCCTCGGTGTCGAGGCGGGTGGCACGAGGACTCGTTGCTGTGCCGAAGCACGGCAGAAGCATCGCATTTCTCCAATCAGGGAGTTAGGGGATTGTGGTCGACAATGGCGCGAATGGATTAGGCGTCATCAAGGCGGGTCGAAACCTGAAACGTATCCAGGAAAGTTACCGCTCGGTGTTCTTACGAGACAAGGAATGGTCATGACTCAGGTGTCATGCCCGCGAAATTTCACACATTCGCACAAAGGCTTTTATGCCGGGTTGTGACTTTATCCCTATTTGGCTGCTCGCCGAGGCGCATTCTTCGATCGGGCAGTCGCGAGGTCAGGTACGGCATGATCCTCTGCCGCGCGACCGAGCAGGCGCGAGATTCGATCGAGGGTGTCGCGGAGTTCGGGGCTGTCGACGACGGTGAAGTCGGTGTCCAGCCGTGCCAGTGTCAGGGCCATGGTGGCCAGGCTCTGCCCGCCGACAGTGACGAGGCAGCGATCGTCCTCGAGCGCTTCGACCGTGCCTTCGGCGGATGCGAGCCTCTTCATCACCGTGGGCGCAGGGGCGTCGACGACGACCTGGGCCGAATGCCGCCACCTGGGTTCCGTCGCATGTCGTTCGACGAAGTCTCCGATATCGTCGGCCGGCAGCGGGCGCGGAGTGAAGCTGCGGCCGCTCGGGGTCTTCGGCACGATGCGTTCGGCGCTGAAGACCTGCCAAGCCTCGGATTTGGGATCGAAGGCCAGCAGGTGCCAGCGGTGCTGACGGTTGACGAGCCGATAGGCCTCGACTTCCAGATGGGCCTCGTGAGCCGGGGGACTGTGCGCGGCTGCCGGTGGTGGTGAATCTCCGGCGGTGGAGTCAGTGGCCCCGGCATCGTTGGTTTCTGTGTTGGTGGCGCCTGAGCTGGCTGCGTCGCCGGCAGCGTCGCCGGGCGGGTGGACGGACGGCTCGCCGAGGTAGGTGAAGCGCAGGCGTTCGTGTCGGCGGCAGTGGTCGATGAGGGTGACGATGAGGTTCGGGTCGATGATCGGCATCGGCTGATTGCCGACGACCGGAACAGTGAAGTGCGCGAGGCTCTGCACCCTGGCCCGGACTGCGGCGGGCAGAATGGTCTCGAGCTTCGCCAGCGCCAGGGCCGAAGTCTCTTCCATTCCGCCGATGATGCAGCTCAGCCCAGAATGGAGGCCGACGGCGACCGCCACCGCTTCATCGGCGTCGAAGATGAGCGGCGGGATGCCCACACCATTGGAGGAGAGGCGGTAGCCGCCCTCGGTTCCGCGTGTGCCGTCGATCGAGTAGCCGATATCGCGCAGCGTGCCGATATCGTTCCGGACGGTCCGCGGACTCACTTCCAGACGATCTGCCAATTCGGATCCCGACCAGGTTCGGGGGACCATCAGCAGTGACAATAACCCGAGCAGCCGTGCTGCAGTCTGTGACATCTCTGCGTCTTCTGTCGTTTAGGAAGACCTCCTGCCTGAACTCAGAATAGCATTATGCAAATCGTTCCGGGGCAGAGCGAAAACAATGAAGTGGCTTCCCCGAATTCGGAGGAACTAACAAAATTGATGCACGACCAGCAGAATATTCAGAGTATTCCTTCCCCAGTGACAACAGAAACAAAATTCGATGTCGACGACTATCTCGAGTTGTATTCGTCGGCACGGAAGAAGGACAAAGGGTGGATCCTCGACGAGGTCATGATCCTCACCGGATGGTCGCGTGACCATGCGCGGCGCCGATTGGCTGCCCTGCACGGGGGAGACGACGACGTCGGCCACGATGATGAGACCGCCGAACAGGCACGATCCAGGTGCTGCAAATATTCGCCCGAATCACGGGCACTCCTCGTTCAGATCTGGGAGTGGTCGGGGTATCAGAGCGGCAAATACCTGGCCGCAGTGATGCCGCAGCTGCTCGATGCGGCCGAACGCCACGGCGCCCTCGTCCCCGACCGGGACGGGTACAGTCTCGAGGTTCGCAGCGAACTGCTCGCCGTCAGCCCGGCATCGATCGACCGGTATCTGCGCTCGGCGCGGGCCGAGGACTTCCGAGACCGCCGCGTGTCAACGAAACGGTTCACCAGTCCCAGCGAAGACTTCATCGACTTCGCTTCGGGCCCGAATGAGTACGAGCCCGGATTCTTCCTCGTCGACACCATCGCGCATGCGGGACCGACCCGAGCCTCGAACTGCGTGTTCACGATCAGCGCCTCCTGCCTGCACACCGGCTGGGTCTTCACACGCAGCCTTGCCGACAACTCCCCGGGCACCATGGTGGAGGTTCTGCAGTGGTCACTCGACGAGGTGCAGGGGATTCCCTTCTGGGTCAACGCCATCGAGCTGAGCAACGCCGATGACACCGTCCACGAGGCGACCGACCGGTGGGCACGCAGCCTGGACATCCATTTCAGTCCGGTGCTCAAAGACCTCCGCCGCGATCGGCTTCCGGAAGCATCGCGGCATCAGCATCTCGTCCACGAGTACGGCAATATCCGCCGCTACGACACCGACGAGGCTCGGTCTGCACTCAACGGACTCTGGCGTGCCGTCGACGACCGGCTCAACTACTTCACCCCTACGCGCAAACCAGCCGGCTGGGCAGAAGGCGAGGATGGCGAGCAGCGTCGCATCTACGACGAACCGAGCACACCGTTCGAACGGCTGCGCGCAGCGGGCGTCATGTCACCGACGCAGGAGGACGAGCTCATCCGGTACGCAGACGGTCTCGACCCGGCCCGCCTGACCGAGGAGATCATTTTCTGGCAGAACCGTCTTCAGGAGCTGGCCGCCTGAGCGGGGTTCGGCCCAGGGATGTCGGCCACGGGTCGTCGGCAGCGAGCCGAGCCCAGGGGCCGACGGCTCAGTCGCGATCCTGTCGCGAATAGGCGATGAGCGCCCGATACAGATCGATCGGCGCACAATTGGCGCCCTTGGCCAGGGACTTCATGAGTTTGCGGTAGGTCTGGTAATCCATGTGCGACGGGTTGTCCGTGGACACGAGATTGAAGTCGTGCAGCACCGTCAGCGCCCGGGAATCCATGATGGAGAACTTCTTCGGATTCACCACGGTGAGCAGAGTGCTCGCCATCGGGATTCCCACTCCGGGCAGCATCTGCAACAGGGGCAGACGGAAGCGATTGGGTGTGTCCTCGTCGAGAGCGACGCCGGTGACGAAGTCGATGTCATCGGACGAGAGCTCCTCGAGACCCGACAGGACTCCGATGGCCTTCCACTCGGCGACCTTGAGGAAGTGTTTGCGTTTGAACGATTCGCGGACCTTCGTCTTCGGACCGACTTCGCTGAAGATCTCCGATTCGAGGTCCGTGAGCACATAGAGCGGTTCGAACTTGAGGACGAATGCGGTGTCGACGGTGCCGCTGGGGGCTTCGCGGTTCAGTTCCGATGAGGTCATGGGCCGATGGTAGACGACCATTCTGACGCGCAGGTGAACACTTCTCCGCCGGACAGACGGCGGACGGTTCGGATACGGCAGATGCAGTGCCGATGTCGTAACCTCGGACTATGAGCCCCGAACACCCGTCTCAGGCGACGTACACCCCGGCCCTGCTGGGCCTGGTGTGGACGGCGATGTTCGGGTTCTCCGCCTTCTTCTTCAGCTATTCGACGATGGTGACGATCGCGGCAGCGGACGGGTTGTCGACCGTCACCGGAGGGTCCGTGCTGACGACGATGATGATCGGTGTCATCGTCGCCCAGCCCTTCGCCCCGTGGGCCGGCCGGGTCTTCGGTTTCAAGGCCTCGCTGCTGATGGCGCTCGTGCTGCAGTTCCTCGGCCAGCTCCTCGGTCTCTTCGTCGGCCCGCCGCTGTTGGCGCTCGTCCTCGCCGGACTCTGCGGAGGAGTCGGGTTCGGGCTGTTCGTCGTTCTTGCCAATGCGGCGGTCCCGGGAACGACCTCACCCGGGCGGATCGGCAAGGCGCTGGGCTTCTTCGGTGGGATCACGTCCTTGGCAGCAGCCGTCGGCGCTCCGCTGGGACTGTGGTTGGTCGAGACGATTCCGATCTGGATCTTCCGCGTCATCGTCTGTGCCTGTCTGCTGTTGGCCATCCCCACGGTGCTCAAATACGTACCTGGTCGGTCGCCTCGGCGAGGGGAAGGCGATGCGGGAGATGCGGCGCGCGGCAGCGAGGCCGTCGGGGTGCGGTCCGGTCGCAACGAGAAGCGGCGCCTGCGGAAGGTGGGACGCCGGGCGGGGGAGGCCTTCGGGCTCATCCTCATGCTCTCTCCGTTCCTCGTCGGCATGATCGTCTTCGGGATCATCGTCGGCTTCGGGCCGGGCGAGGACGTCGCGGTGGCGGCGCTGTTCATCGCGGGTATGCAGGTATCGGCGGTCATCGGCCGCTTCGTCGTCGGAGCCATTTCGGACCATTTACCGCCGTTCGCACTCAACATCCTGGGCCTCGTCCTCACAGCGATCGGCCTGGTCTGTGCTGTCGTCTCCTACGGTGCGGCGCTGTTCGTCGCCATGCTCATCATCGGGCTCGGGTTGGGCGCCATGCAGTCGGCGAGCCTCGTCATGGCCTTCGCCTCGGTCAGCTCGCCGAGCCGGGCCAGCGTCGCCTGGAATATGAACTTCGACATCGGGCTGGCCATCGCCGGCGTGGTCGGCGGACTCGGCTTCACCTACCTCGGAGCTCAATCGACCTTCTTGGTGTGTGCCCTGCTCCTGCTGTTCGCAGGCGCCCTGTCATGGATCGCGCGGACGCTGCAGATGCGGGGCAGTAGACACAGCTGAGCCGCTCATCGCGGCGAATCGTCATCGAGCTGCGCGAGCAGGCCGACGGCTGCGCGTGTGTACTCGCCGATCCAACGGTCATGGATCCGTTTGATCGGCAGCGGTGCCAGAGCAAGCAGGCGTGTGCGTCCGTCCTTGCGCCCGGTGACCAGATCGGCGCCTTCGAGCACCCGAATATGCTGCAGCACCGTCGTGCGATCGAGGTCGGGAAACGCTTCGCAGACCTCGCCCGTCGTGCGCGGACGAGCCTTCAGCAGATCGAGGATGCGTCGACGGGTGGGGTTGGCCAGTGCTTTGAACACTGCGTCATCGGATTCGTCCGAACCTGTTCCCTCCAACTGCAACATGTGGTAAAAATATCACATGACCGATGAGCAGAGCACCCAGAACACACCCGCCGAGCAGACTGATCAGTCCCGCCCGCTGGAGGAGCTGTCCTTCACCGTCACCGGGTATATCTCGAAGACTCCGCACGAAACCTACGAGGCGGTTGCCGATCCCGAACAGCTCTCGCACTACTTCACGACCGGCGGCGCCCGCGGCCGTCTGGAAGCCGGAGCCGAAGTCACGTGGGATTTCGCCGACTTCCCGGGCAGATTCCCCGTCGAGGTCGTCGAGAACATTCAGGACGAGAAGATCGTCATCCGCTGGGAGGGGTCCGACGACTCCGTGGACAAGGACACGACGACAACCTTCGAGTTCACTCCCGTCGACGACGGGGCACGGACCCTCGTGACGATCACGGAGAAGTCCTGGAAGCTCACCGAGGGCGGAGCCCATGGTGCCTTCGGCAACTGCATGGGCTGGACCGGAATGCTCTCGGCGCTCAAGGTCTGGATCGAGCACGGAATCAACCTCCGCGAGGGCTACTACAAGTAGGCCCCTGCAAGTAGACCTGGAGTGTCAGGGCGCGGACGGATCCGTCGCGGCGCCTGACCTCTTCGCAGCATCCGACTCGCGGTGCCTTCGCGCGCCTCGCCGCGCCCGGATCTCCGGGATGATCACGGCGAGGACCGCGGCCAGAAAGAGGACTTGCATGAGCGTGCGCGGCAGCAGATGGTCGTCCCACGGGAGGTTCTCGCCCGTCAGCGCCAGATGCACATTCGCCGGGAACATGAGGATGAGCATCAGCCCCAGCCCGCTGGCTGCCCACAGGCGAGTCGGTCCGAGCAGCAGGCCGACGGCCCCGAGCAGTTCGAGCACTCCCGTCACCGTGACGAGGGCGGGAGCGCCGGGAAGCCAGGGCGGCACCATATCGATGAGAGCCTCGCGCATGCCGACGAAGTGGGAGATGCCAGTGACGATGAACATCACGGCAAGCCCGTATCGGATCGCTGCGGGCCAGGGGGCGAGGCCGTGCTTGGCGGCTGCGGAGGTGAAGCGCCCGATGGTGTAGGCGATGAGAGTCGTGATGATCAGGAAGAGCAAGGGTGTCATGAGCGGCTCCTTCGATGGGCGCAGCCTCGCGGCCACAACGAATCTTTACAGTGAAAAGATAAGCCGCCGACGCATATCTTGTCAATGAAAAGTTTGCTCCGGTACGATCGAACTGTGACTTATCATCATGGGGATCTGCGTCGGACCCTGTTGGCGGAGACCGCCTCGGCGATTGCCGAGGACGGAGTGGCGAAGCTGAGCATGCGCGCTCTGGCGAAGCGGGCCGGAGTCTCCAATGCTGCCCCGGCTTATCATTTCGGCGACAAATCCGGTCTGCTCACGGCCCTCGCGGCTGAAGGATTCGACCGTCTGGCAGAAGCGATGGCCTCAGTCGGCGACGGTGGGCTCATTTCCCGCGGGGTCGCGTATGTCGAATTCGCGCTCGCCTGCCCGTCTCATTTCACGGTGATGTTTCAGCCCAGGCTGCTCCACGATGACGATGCCGAACTGGCCGCGGCCCGACAGCGAGCGTGGGCCGCGCTCTCGGTCGGAGTTGCGCAGACCCGATCGGGGCCGGACTCCGATTTCGGGGTGGCTGCGTGGTCGCTCGTCCACGGGTACGCCACTCTGGTGCTCAGCGGTGCAGTGGAGCCCGAAGATGCACTCAAGCAGGC
>DGYFJ06202__coassemble_1737_pt1 | contig 9893 bp, 9 predicted proteins | sample DGYFJ06202__metabat2_low_PE_016 | metagenome-assembled genome bin DGYFJ06202 | reverse complement strand
ACTGGAATTCCCTCGCCGAGGCGGCTCCCGAGGTCTCACCCGTGACCGGCTTCGAGGATCGTTCTGCTCGTGCTGCTGTCACGAGAGGCGTCCCGGCTTCGACCCATGCACGCACCCAGTCCGGCCCCGAAGTGGCGACTCCCTGCTCCTCGCCCGTGGGCGTCCGCTCGGTCGAGACGTCTCTCTCCCCCGTGACAGTCAGGCCGAACCCATCGATGTCGTCGGGAATGCGCTGCACGGTCACCGTTTCGTCGGCGAGCAGTGCGGCGACCGGCCTGGTCAAGGTGGGTTTTCCGTGGACGATGACGGTGTGGATCGCCTCTCGCAGCTCGGCGTGATCGCTGAGCACGCGGGCATGAGCCGGCACGACCGTTGAAGATTCGGATGATCCGGAATCAGAAGATTCCGGCAAATTAACAGCTGTACGGGCCAGCGGGCTCGAGGGCTCGGCAAGAACGGGAAGATGGTGGTCTGCGGCGAGCGCACGCAGTGTGTCGGCCGAATACCCGCCGGCGTCTCCGGCGACGATGACCGTCCCTTCGGTGATGGTCACTTCGACAGAGGCCTGCGGACTGGTCTCTGCACCGTCGCGCCTCGCTTCACCGAAACTGCGCTCGGCATTCGCAGCGCTGGACCCGGCATTCGCGCCAGTCTCGGCGAGTCCTTTGATCTCGTCCTTCCACGCGCCCAGCTCTTCCGGGGTGGGAACCAAGGGCACGTCGAACTGCACATTGAACTGGATGGGTCCGGCTGCCTCGGAGAGGGTGTCCCTTCCCAGCGCCGCGGCCACGGCGTCGGACACCGATCGGTCGACCGCCCCGGCGGTGTCACCGGCAGGGATATCGAAGCGGGCACGGACGTCGGAGAGCACCTGCGACTGATCGTCGATGGTCTGGTTGGCTCCCGTGCCACGCAGCCGAGCGGGACGATCCGCGGTGAGCGCGACCAGCGGCAGGCGCCCGTACGAGGCCTCGAGGACAGCGGGATGGAGATTGGCCACGGCCGATCCGGACGTCGTCACGACCGCCACGGCGGACTCACTGCCGCGCGCACGCAGACCGCGTGCCAGACCGAGGGCGAGGAAGGCGGCGTCGCGCTCATCGACGCGCACATGAGTGCGGATGAGCCCCGCCTCGGCGAGTGGAGCCAGGGCATAGACCAAGGGCGCGGACCGCGAACCGGGGGCGAAGACGACATCACTGACCCCGGCATTGACCAGGCTTCGGGCAATCTGCTGCGCCACCGCGCTCGAATTCGACATCACCTGATATTCAACCACCTGACCACCTGGGGTTCACCTCTGCCCTCTAACCTCGAGAAATGCGCCGCTCGTTGATCATCGCGATGGGAGCACGTGCCATCCGCACTCTGACCGCGGCCCGCTCCCACCGCGGACGCTATCCCGCTCGCGACCAGACCACCTCATTCCTCGGGCCCGAACCCCGCGGGAAGGACGCCCGGACCTGGCATATCCGGGACAAACGGAAACTCTCGCCGAGGCTGCGTGAATTCTTCCTCTACTCCCCCGCGCTCGGGCGCACCGTCGGTGTGCGTGTGCTTCTGCCGGGGATTCCCGCCGAGGTGAGCCCTGTCATCCACCTCTTTCACGGAGGAGGCGACGACTTCCGGTCGTGGACGGATTTCGGATCCGCCGAGGAGCTCACCCTCGATTCCCCGTACCTCGTCGTCATGCCCGACGGAGGAGCGGGAACGTATTCGCGGCTGGCCGTGGGCAGCGAGGTCCACGACTGGCCGCGCTTCCATACCGAGGAGATACCCGCCTTCCTCAAAGCGAACTTCTCCGTCGACTGGACGCCCGGCAGCCAGCTGCTGGCGGGACTGTCGATGGGCGGATACGGGGCGATGAAGTACGCGGCCTGGCATCCGGACCGGTACGGATCGGCCGCCGCGTTCTCCTCTCCCCTGGATCCGCTGTCGACGGTTCCGGCCTTCGACATCATCGCAATGCGCGAAGGCGCGCGGTCGCTCAGCCTGTTCGGTGATCCCGGGCTCGACCGCAGCGAGTGGCTGGCGAATTCGCCCTATGCTCTGGCTGAGAACCTCCGCGGCCTCGACCTGTGGTTCAGCGCCGGATCCGGCAGCCTCGAGGGGGCGAAGGATCGAGACCTGCTGGAGACGATGATCAGCTCTCAGGGCGAGCGCTTCTCCGCCCGTCTCAACTCCCTCGGCATCCGCCATTCCTGGTTCCCGCGCACCAGCGGTCTGCACAACTGGACGAGCTGGGAGCGGGAGCTCGCCGCCTGGCTGAAGACGCTCGCCAAACGGCGCAACTATGCGAGTTCGGATCGCGGACGGACCGATCGAGTGGCCGATGGCGGAGAGTTCACTTTCCTCACCGGCCATGCGCTCTTCGACATCCACGGGTGGAGGGTGGAGATCTCCCGTCGTCGCGCACAGGTCGTGCGCTTCGACGCCGTCAGCGCCGCCGGCTTCTCCCTGAGCGGCACCGGCAGCTTCCGTGTCCGCACTCCCGGACTCTTCGATCCCGGACGGCGCTACGACATCAGTGTGTCCGGTCCGAGCGGAGACAACGCCTACCAGCAGAAGGCAGACAAGAAGGGACGGCTGACGTTCACCGGTCGGCTGGCCGCTGCCATGCACGATCCGATCATCCCCGGTAAGCGCACTGCTCACTTCACTTCGCGGGGACAGGACGAAGTGACCACGGTGAGGATCTCCTCGGCGCCGGTCGATGCGGCAGCCGTCGAAACACAACGGTCCACAGCCGATGTTCCAGATCCGGCACAGACAGAATCCGCAGATGATCCCGTTGGCGTTTATATTGAGAGCGGTCGTGAATCGTCGGCCGCTGATTCTTCAGAACGCTGACTCGAGAGGTCAACCATGAAACGCATACTCCCAGCCATCGCTCTTATCGCCGGACTCTCCCTCGTCGGCTGCACAGGCGGAGGAGACAAGCCGGACCAGGCTGACGGCGGCGGTGAGTCACCGGCGGCCGAGGCACAGCCGGAGGCCAAGAAGCTCGACGAAGCCCAGCTCAAGGAGATCCTCGAATCGACGCAGGTCGACGGGCAGTCGTTCAAAGCCGTCGACGGTGCGGGCAACGCCTCCAGCGAGGCAACCAAGGCCCTGGAGAGTTCGGAATTCGAACCGGCTAAGTGCAAAGACATCACCATGAACCTCCTCAACGCCAACCTTGCTGCCAAGGGCACTACGGTCGCTGGAACCTCCTCCGACAACATCCTCTCCGCGGCACTGTCGAGCTATGACGATATGGACGGCGCACAGACACAGATCGAGGGAGCATCGAAGATCGCTGAAGAATGCAGCGATGTGAAGATCAAGACCGCCGGCGTCGAGATGTCGATGAAGTACAAGACATTCGACGCAAAGGTCGACGGGGCAGACGAGACCAGCGGAATCGTCGCCTCCGTCGAAGCCGGTGGACAGACAGCGATGAATCTACGCATGGTCTACGCCCTCGTCGACAACAACGTCGTGGCCGTGTCCAATATCGCCGATGTCGAAGAAGCGACCGTGACGAATGCTGCCGACGCTCTCGTCGAGTCCGTGAAGAACGCCGGCTGACCAGGTTCAGCCGCGGGTTGGCTCAGACGCGGGTCGGCTCAGACGCGCAGAGCACTCCAACAGTTCTGCAATCGCCCAGCCCACCACTCGAATCGTCCCGGATCCACCGCCAGCTGCTGCAGGCGGTCAGGGTCCGGGACGATTCGCGTGACCGGGATGGCACCGTCGACCGGGGTCAGTGCCTCGCCTTCGGCAACGATGTCGGCGGTGAAGAGACGGCCCGTACCCAGTCCGCAGGCCACCCGATCGCCGAGGATGTCCCGGCTGCGGTCGGTGTGCGGCAGTCTGGCGGCAAGCTCGGCTCCGGCGGCCAGGCCGACGGACGACTCGAGCGCCGAGGACACGACGGCGGGCAGACCCGAGGCGCTGATGACGTCGAGGGCGGCACCGATTCCGCCCAGCGGTTGGACCTTGACGATGATGACTTCGGCGGCACCGAGTTCTGCCACGCGCAGCGGGTCCTCGGCCTTGCGGATGGATTCGTCGGCGGCGATGACGATCGGCAGTCCGCGCCGGGCGAGTTCTTCGCGCAGGTCTGCGAGCTGCTCGACTTCGGGCACTGGCTGTTCGAAGTATTGGAGATCGAAATCGGCGAAGGCCTCGCAGGCCTCGATTGCCTCGGTCGGTGTAAATCCCGCGTTCGCGTCCAGACGCAGAGTCGTGTCGGGGAAGAGTCTGCGGAATTCCCGCAGGCGCGCCAGGTCCTCATCGAGGGACGCGAAACCGTGTTCGGCGACCTTCGCCTTGACGGTGCCGACCCGGCCATAGCGGGACAGGATCGGTTCGACCTCATCCGGCGGACAGGCGGGCAGGGTGCCGTTGACGGCGACAGTCACACCGTTCGCATCCGCAGCCGGAGCGGAACTGCGCACGGGCACGGTGGAGGGGGCCGCCTCGGCGAGGGTGGTGGACTGTGGGATCAGCCCGGAGAACTCGAGCGATGCGCGCAGCCACCGGCTGGCTTCCTCGGTGCCGTATTCGACGAACGGGGAGAACTCCGCCCACCCTGCGGGACCGGACAACAGCGCCACTTCCCGTTCGGTGATCCCTCTGAACCGCGTGACCATCGGCAGCCGCACGACATGCAGATCTTCGATGACCTCATCGAAGCGTGCGGGCAGATCTAGCGGAACTGAAGAGAGTGCAACAGGTTCAGGTGCACCGGAGTGCGAACGGGCGGTATCGGGCATGAGCCCAGACTATCTGCCGACCTGTGTCAGAGGGTGTCGAGGAAGGACAGCACCCGGGATTTCAACAGCATGGTCGCCTCTGCGTCGAAATCGTCAAGTGAGGAGTCCGTGAAGAGGTGTTGGTCCCCGGGATAGACGAACAGTTCGGCTTCAGGCGTGGATGCGGCGAGCTCTCGTGCTGCCGGCAGATCCTCGTCGAAGAATTCGTCATCCTTCATCCCATGGATCTGTACGGGGACTCCGGCGGGCCATGACGAGCCGAATTCGCTGACGGGTACACACGAATGCAGAAGCAGCGCCCCTCGGGCACCCTCTCGAGTCTGAGCGAGCTTCTGGGCAATCATGACTCCGAAGGAGAATCCGACATAGACGAGGTCGGAACCGAAGTCCTCGGCCACAGCGGCGCCACGGTCCTTGACCGTGTCGAAGCCGACTTCCTTGGCAAAGGCGAACCCCTCGTCGAGGGTCGCGAAGGTGCGTCCGTCGAAGAGATCGGGAGTGTGAACGGTATGGCCGCCTCGGCGGAGATCGTCGGCGAAGGACTTCACCCCGACTGTAGTCCGCCGCCACCGATCCGACAAGGGACCTCACCACAGTGTCCAAGCGCTAGGCTGGGGGTCATGACGGTTTCAGAAATCTTCGACCCCACTGCCTGGCGTGAAGTCTCCGGCTTCGACTTCACCGATATCACTTACCACCGGGCCATCGACCCCGCCACCGGCAAGGACATCGGCTGTGTGCGCATCGCCTTCGACCGCCCCGAGGTCCGCAACGCCTTCCGTCCGCACACGGTCGACGAGCTCTACCGTGCCCTCGACCACGCTCGCCAGACCTCCGACGTCGGCGCCGTCCTGCTCACCGGCAACGGACCGAGCGAGAAGGACGGCGGCTGGGCGTTCTGCTCCGGCGGCGACCAGCGCATCCGCGGCCGCTCCGGCTACCAGTACGCCTCCGGTGAGACCCGCGAAAGCGTTGACCCGGCCCGCGCCGGACGCCTCCACATCCTTGAGGTCCAGCGTCTCATCCGCACCATGCCGAAGGTCGTCATCGCCGTCGTCCCCGGTTGGGCGGCCGGCGGAGGACACAGCCTCCACGTCGTCTGCGATATGACGATCGCCTCTCGCGAGCACGCGAAATTCAAGCAGACCGATGCCGATGTCGGCTCCTACGACGCCGGCTACGGTTCTGCCTACCTGGCGAAGATGGTCGGTCAGAAGAAGGCACGTGAGATCTTCTTCCTCGGCCGCACCTACTCCGCTCAGGAGATGGCCGATATGGGTGCCGTCAACGAAGTCGTCGACCACGCCGACCTCGAAACCGCGGCCCTGCAGATGGCCCGCGAAATCCTCGGCAAGTCCCCGAACGCGCAGCGCATGCTCAAGTTCGCCTTCAACCTCGTCGACGACGGACTCGTCGGCCAGCAGGTCTTCGCCGGAGAAGCCACCCGTTTGGGCTACATGACCGACGAAGCCGTCGAAGGCCGCGACGCCTTCCTCGAAAAACGCGACCCCGACTGGTCTCCGTTCCCCTGGTACTACTGAGACCAGTCAGCGCATGACTGCACGCGAACTGCACCCTGCCGAGCTGCCCGAGGCCATCGATCGGGCACTCGACGGGACGTCGATCCTCATCCTCCCGTCGGATCGGGACGGTGCCGTCACCGAGGTGGCTCCCAGTGTGTGGACCGGTCACGGCAGTGCCCCGGCCCTCATCCTCTTCACCTCCGGGTCGACAGGGAAGGCGAAGGCCGTGGCGCTGTCCTCCGATGCGCTGACCGCCTCGGCGCGGGCGACCGAACGGTTCCTCTCCGGACCCGGCGACTGGCACCTGTGCCTGCCGGTCAACCACATCGCCGGCTTCCAAGTCGAGCTGCGCGCCCGCTTGGCGGGCCGCGCCCCGGTCAGGGCCCCCTCGGCGAGGTTCACCGCACAGTCCTTCGCCACCGAGGTCACCGACTTGATCGACCGGGCGGGTGACCGGCCGACGTACACGTCAATCGTGCCCACCCAACTCCACCGGATCCTCGAGGACGAACGTGCCACCGAGGCAGCAGGAAGGATCTCGCATATCCTCCTCGGCGGAGCGGCGATCTCACCGTCGTTGCTCGATCGTGCCGAGGCCGCGCGACTGGCGATCGTGCGGACCTACGGGATGAGCGAAACAGCGGGCGGCTGCGTCTATGACGGAGTGCCCTTCGACGAGGTCGACGTGACCATCACCGAGGCGGGCACGATCGACCTCGCCGGACCCGTCGTGGCCGACGGCTACGTCGAGATCCGCGCCGACGGGACGATCACACCGGTCGACTCCCCCGACCTCACCGTCGACGAGGCGGGACGACGGACCATGCACACGAGCGATCTGGGCCGGATCGATTCCGGAGTGCTCAGTGTGCTCGGCCGGGCCGATGACATCATCGTCTCCGGGGGAACGAACGTCTCCCCGCATGCCTTGGAGACCGGACTGCTGCCGAGCTGGCAGAAGGCGGGGATCGCCGAGATGCTCGTGACCTGGGTGCCCGACGAGGAATGGGGCAAACTCATCGTCGCACTCGTCCGGACTACCGACGGCTGTGGTGTCGGAGCGGAGAATCCGCGAGAATCAGCACAGAGACTCAATGCCCTCGACCACGGGATGACAGGGCAGCTGCTGCCGCAGCTCGTCTTCCCGGTCGCCGAGATTCCGAACCGGTCGATCGGCAAACCCGATCGCAGGGCTGCGGCCCGGATCGCCGCCGATCTCATGGCGCGTGATGCGAATACCCATACTGGTGAACTACCGGTAATATAAGACGGCTCCACAAACCGACAGGAAGGTGAGCGAGACCTATGGCTGATGCCGCCCAGTGGATTTCTGGAGCTCGACTGCGAACTCTGCCCCTGGCTCTCGCACCCGTCCTCATCGGAACCGGCGCCGCTATCGGTTCCCTCGGCGGATTCACCGCCTTCATCCTCGACGACATCTCGGGCAAGGACGACCACGTCAGCTTTGGGCAGATCCTGCTCCGCGGCTTCCTCGCCCTCCTCGTCTCGCTGTGCCTGCAGATCGGTTCGAACTACGCCAACGACTACTCCGACGGCATCCGCGGCACGGACGACGAACGAGTCGGCCCCGTCCGCCTGACGGCGACCGGGGCGGCAGAACCTCACGAAGTCAAACGTGCGGCCTTCATCTTCTTCGGCTTGGCCGGAGTCTCGGGAATCGTTCTCATCCTCATCTCACAGGCGTGGTGGTTCCTCATCGTGGGAGCCGCCGCCGTCGCGGCTGCCTGGTTCTATACCGGCGGCAAACGACCGTATGGCTATATGGGCCTCGGCGAGGTCTTCGTCTTCGTGTTCTTCGGCCTCGTGGCGACCTTGGGAACGATGTGGATGCAGGTCGGCCACCTCAGCCTCAGCGGTTGGGCCGGTGCCGTGTCGATCGGGTCTTTGGCTTCGGCCGTGCTCATGGTCAACAACCTGCGCGATATCCCCACAGACATCGAGGCCGACAAGATCACCCTGGCCGTGCGGATGGGTGACAATGCCGCACGCATCGCCTATGCGGTGCTCGTGCTGCTGCCGTTCGCGCTGCTGGCGCTGGCGATCCTCGACGGGCATCCTGCCGTGGCCCTGGCGATCCTGGCCCTCGTCCCGGCGCTCAATCCGCTCAAGACGGTGCTCAGCGGAACGACGGGTCCAGGGCTGATTCCGCCGATCAAGTCCACCGGGCTGACCGGGTTGGCCTTCTCCGCGCTGATGGGCCTCGGCCTGGCGCTCTGAAGTCCGACTATCTGGGCCGGGGCGCCCTGGGACCCGGGACTCGCTGAAGCGAGGTGCGCCGAAGCGTCACAGCCCCGACTCATTTGGAGCCGACTTATTTGGACTTGTCGCCGTCTTCTCCGAGACTCTCTTCGACGAATTCGTCCTCTGCCGCTTCATCGGCGCTGACGCGCTTGGGCTTGGATGCCCGTTTGGCGACCTTCGCCTCGATCTCGGTTGCCGCTTGGGCGCGCATCTTACCCAGGAGTAGGTAGCTCAGCAGTGCGCCGATGATGATGGCAGCGATCGCCATGACCAGGGTGAAGCCGAGGAACGGGAACAGAACGAGGCCCGCGGCGATGATGAGGCCGAAGCGAGCGAGTGTGTAGAGCCAGAAGGTGCGCATTGAACTCATTTTAGCCGCCGATCGTGACAGTCTTGTCACCGCCCGCTGGAGGCCGCGCTCAGGTTGGTGGACTATCCTTGATGCATGGCTCGACTACTCATTGCCGCGATCGTCCTGGCGGCTGCGGTGACACTGTACGGACTCTTCGATTGCCTGTTGCGTGATCGGGGTCTGATTCGAGTCCTGCCCAAACCTGCGTGGGCACTCATCATCCTCTTCATCCCCGTCCTCGGTTTCATCCTCTGGTATCTGTTCGGACGCGGTTCGGAAGACAAGCCCAACCGCGGCTCCCGCCCTCGCGGTCAGGTCGCCCCGGATGACGATCCAGACTATCTGCGACAGGTCGATCGCGAAGTCAAGCTCGGCAAGCACGCTCCCCCAGCTGAGAACCACGATGAGAAGACTTCCCCGCGCGATGACACCGATAAGCCGGAGGACGACGGCGATCCCGCTGATACCTCCGCCGACTCCGATGACCGGGGAACCAAGGGCGACGGCCGCGGCCGCTCCAACTGAGCCGCTCTGCACGTCTTCCTGACCAGCTGACTAACTAGTCTTCCCCGTCAGCTGATTTTCCCCGTCAGCTGATTGCGCGTTCGCTGACGACCAGCTGACTGCTCTCGCGAATGAGGCGCGAGCAGAATTCGACTCGCAAAAGTGTTGATCCCGCTCTAGTGCTTTGCCGCAGCCGCGTCACACCGGCCATCGCTGCGTCGAGCCAACATGCAAAAGGCACTGTTTGAGGTGGGCAGCACGGTTTTGAAACCGTGCTGCCCACCTCAAACAGTGCCATAAGTGCGATTCGGCCGGAAACGCGACGGAACCCCGTCAGCGTGACTGGTCCCCGATCGTCAGTGTGGCCGAGCCCCGTCAGCGTGACTGGTCCCCCAGCCGTCAGCGCGACTGCGCCGCGGGCCGGCTGCTGCGTCAGCCGAGGCCGGAGTACGAGTGCAGTCCGTTGAAGTACATGTTGACGACGGTGAAGTT
>DGYFJ06202__coassemble_1698_pt1 | contig 10070 bp, 6 predicted proteins | sample DGYFJ06202__metabat2_low_PE_016 | metagenome-assembled genome bin DGYFJ06202 | reverse complement strand
GTATCTGGGCTCCCAGCCGTGGCCGTTTCCCTGCTCGCTCATGCTCGGCTTCTCGGCAGTCGCTCCCAGCCGCGACTTCGCCGCCGATGAGGCGGAGATCGCCTCGCTGCGCTGGTTCACCCGTGCGGAGCTGCAGGATGCCATTGCGAACGGCGAGGTGCGTGCCCCGTCGACGATCTCCATCGCCGGTCAGCTCCTGCACAGCTGGTTGGACAACGCATGAACGCTTCGGCCACGGCCCTGCTCGAGGCCTTGGACGAGGAACAGCGCGCTGTCGCCACCCACTTCGAATCTCCGGTGATCGTCCTCGCCGGCGCCGGAACAGGCAAGACTCGCGCCATGACGCACCGGATCGCCTACGGAATCGCCTCTGAGGTGTTTCCTGCCAACCATGTCCTCGCACTGACCTTCACGGCGAAAGCAGCGGGGGAGATGCGTTCACGTCTGCGCGGACTCGGAGTCCCCGCAGTTCAGGCCCGCACGTTCCACTCCGCGGCGCTGCGTCAGCTGCGCTTCTTCTGGGACCGTTTTGCGGAAGGGGACTTTCCGCGGATCATCGAGAACAAAGCGGGCATCATCGGCTCGGTCATGCAGAGCCTCGGATTGGAGACCAGTCGGGAACTGACCAGAGACGTCGCCTCGGAGATCGAGTTCGCGGCGTCGACCCTGCTGGGCGTCGAAGACTATGCGACGAAGGCCGCGGCCCGGGACCTCCCCGGTCAGCTGAGCGTCGAGGATATGGTGCGGATCTTCGAAGCCTACGGAGAGGCGAAGACCCGAGGGCGGCTGCTCGACTTCGATGATGTGCTGCTCGTCCTGTCGGGTGTCCTGGCCGAATATCCTGCGATTGCGGCCGAGATCCGCGAACAGTACAGGCACTTCGTCGTTGACGAGTTCCAAGACGTCTCACCGCTCCAATTCGATGTGCTCTCCCGGTGGCTGGGCCCCCGCGACAATCTCTGCGTCGTCGGTGACCCCGCCCAGACCATCTACACCTTCGCCGGAGCCGATGCGAGTCTGCTCGGTTCGCTCAGCACGTCGATGCCCGAGGCCAGAACGATCCGCTTGGTGCGCAACTACCGGTCGTCCCAGGCCATCGTGTCCACGGCGAACAACCTGCTGCGGCACACCTCGCGCACCGCGCTGACCCTGCGAACCGACAACCCGGTGGGCCAGCAGCCCCGCATGGTGGAGTATCCGACCGACGAGGCCGAGGCCACCGGAGTCGTCCAAGCCATCTCTGCCGAGATCCGGGCCGGGCGCCGTCCTCGCAACATCGCGGTTCTCTTCCGCACGAACGGACAGAGTCCGTCCTATGAGCAGGCTCTGGCCGCAGCCGGAATTCCCTATGTGCTGCGTGGTGGAGAGCGCTTCTTCGCGCGCAAAGAGGTCAAAGAAGCCGTGCTCATGCTCAAAGCCGCACGCGCGACCTCGAGCGGACAGCCTCTGCCCGAAGCCGTGATGGAAGTCCTCGGCTCACTCGGATTCACTCGGGAGCCGCCTGCGGCCGGAGCCGGCAGACAGCGCTGGGAATCGCTCAAAGCCCTTGTCGACCTCGCCGAAGAGCATCAGCATGGTCAGGAGCTTCCCGTGCCGATGGAGGTCTTCCTCAACGATCTGTCGGATCGTGCCGAGCATCAGTTCGCCCCGGACATCGAAGGCGTCACCCTGGCGTCCTTCCACGCCGCGAAGGGCTTGGAATGGGACAGCGTGCACCTGGTGGGACTCAGCGAAGGTCTGCTGCCCATCAGCTACGCCCAGACGCCGAGAGCCATCGCCGAGGAACGTCGTCTGTTCTACGTCGCATTGACTCGTGCCGGCACAGACCTGCGAATGAGCTGGTCGCTGGCCCGATTCGATTCCAAACAGAAACCGCGGAGATCCTCCCGCTTCCTCGCCGAACTCGGGCAGTCAGGGCCGACGATGGGAGACAGTCGGACGGCGCCGAACACTGCGACACTCAACCGCTGCCGCGGGTGTGGGAAGGCATTGGTCTCGCAGATCGATCGCGCCCTCGGGCGATGCTCGGAATGTCCTGCCGACATCGACCTCGAGCTGCTGGACCGTCTGCGCCGGTGGAGGGTGCGGGTCGGAATGGATCAGGGCCTGCCGCCGTACCTCGTGCTCACGGACACCTCGCTGTCTGTCATCGCAGAAGTCCGTCCCCGCAGCCTAGACGAACTTGCTCGAGTACCAGGGATCGGTGCGACGAAACTCGAACTCTATGGAACGAACCTACTGGGCCTGGTCGGCGACTGACCCGAAATCGGGGACCGGGGAGCGACATTGGCACCGGTCATGGAAGACCAGCCCGGTGTCGGCGACCTCTCCCGCATCCAAGGTGACCACGCGACGGACCGGTGCCGTCTGGGGCCGCAGCAGCGCCTGACGAAGTATTTGGACGACATGCGCCGCCCCGAGGATCCGCGCGGCCGGATCGCTCAGACTTTCGCGCTCCGGCAGAGCGCGCAGACGCGGATGCTGATCGAGCCAGCCGGCATCACTGTCCTTCCTGTGCAGGCAGGCGCAGACAGAGCATGGTGTCGAACCGGGACGGATGAGTCCAGTGATCTCCACTGCCTGCTCGCCGAGGACGACCTGGCAGTGATCGACCTCGCGATCGCTGAGCCACATGGCGGAATTCAGATCCGGAACCAGATGTGAACTCGTGACCACCACCGGAGCCGCCATAAGGTCGAGCTCCTCGACACGGTGGGCCGCGGCAACGGCGAATCCGAGGGCGGCCAGCTGCGCCTCGACGTGGGAACGCAGCGGACCGGTGACCAGCACCGGACGTGCTCCGAGGACCTGTGACACGCGATCCGGCGACAGATTGAAGATGCGCGCAGCGGCAAAGACCGGTGATCCCTTCGGCACGGTGCCGCTGTCCGCGTCGTCGGGAACGAGCACACTCGCCTCGCCGAGGAGGGTGATGAGGGAGCTGGCCCTGCTGAGATCGACCCCGAGCTCCTGCGCACGCGCATAGAACTGGGCCGAGCCGATGCCGAGGCGAAGATCCTCGATGAGGCTGGCATCGCCCGGCAGCAGGCCATCGATGAGCACAGGATCATCGGCACCGAACTGGATGCATGAGGACGATCGCCATGTAATCGGAACACTCGGAAAGATCCTGAACATCTCGGCCCCTTCGCCTCAGCATCGTGGAGACTTCCACGGTAGTGAACGAACGGCGGAATAGCTACGGCAGGGGACAGGCTGTGGATAACCCTGTGGATAAACGGCTGAGGACAGGTCGGAAACCGTGTTCCGACATGCCCTCAGCCGCATAATGCCCCAGGCGCTCGCGAGGACTCGTGCGGCTTCCCCTTCCGCGCGCATCCTCGGGTTTTCCGGGGTCAAGCATAGAACTTATTCCGCAAAAGCCTCCGCGTCAATGCGCCGTCATGCACAGACACGTCAACAGCTTGTGGATAACCTGTGGGAATCGCCGTGGAGACTGTGGAGGAAAGGTGCCTTGAGTGCCGATGGGGCTGTTGATAAACCGGCCCACGATCGGGTCAGCTCCCGTTCTGACGGGAACCGGATCGCCGAGGCGGCTGTGGACGGGAAATTCGATCCCCATTTTTTCGTCGGACTCAGGAAACTCACAAACTTCAGAGCCGGAAGTGTACTCGTCTCCGGAACCATTCCAGTGACGCTGTCACCGTGTCAGTGCCGTTCCCTATGATGGTCCGGTGAGCAGAGCACAGCGGTGGAGTGAAGAAGAGGTGCTTCGGGCGATCGCCCGTGGTGAGATCGAAGTGCGCCGATCGGCACGGCGGAAGAAGACCGTCGCCGTCTCGAAGGAGATCGAGACCTACGTGCTACGCACACCTGTGCGCTACAGCGTCGAGCACAACATCCGATCGCTGACGGACCTGTTCAATCGCCTCTCCGCCCGTGATCATTCCTCGGATGTCGACCTCGTCGAACTGGCTGATGAGATGAGCCGACGGTACTTCGGCGGGAGGCTGCGGCCGGCGTCGATCCGCTGGGTGACGAATCAGAATGTCAGCAGATGGGCGTCAACGACGACGTCGACGGGTGATATCCGTGTCTCCCATCGCCTGCAGTCCGTGCCCCGCTGGGTGTTGGAGACTGTGGTGGTCCATGAGCTCGTCCACCTCCAGATCGGCCCCCATTCGAAGGAATTCCATGAACTGGCGGATCGTCATCCGCGGCAGTCGGATGCCAAGCTCTACCTTGAGGGATTCAGCGATGGAGAGCGTTTCAGTCGTGGGAACTGAGAGCCGCCACAGCCGACCGGTAGAGGCTGGGAAGGCGGCTCGGCAGATCGGGCATGAGGTCATCGGGCAGCCGGTCCAAGGGAAACCAGGCGACGTCGAAGGACTCGTCCGATACGTGCGGTGAATCGTCTGTCGATGCCTGGGCGGCGAAGACGACGTCGAAATGTCGGGTGCAGGTCCCGAACGCCGCTGACAGATCGTGCACATGGAGATCGATGGGATCGTCCGTCATGCGGGTGAGCGGACGCAGACCGCTTTCCTCTTCGGCCTCTCTGCGCGCAGCGCCGCGGAGAGAGACGTCGGCAGGTTCGAGGTGTCCGCCGAACTGACCCCACAGCCCGGCCTTCCGGTGGTGGTTGAGCAGAACCGCCTCGGCGGCCGGGTCGATGACCAAGCAGCTGGCAGTCACGTGGTGCGCACCACCGGAGCGGCTCAGGGAATCGCCGCCCTGCCGGTCGAAGAGCTCTGCGAATGACGCGGAGAAGGAGTTCTGCGGTCCGCGCTCGACTTCCTTCCGGGCGGTATCGAGTTCGATCATTCAGCGATCGTCGGAGCTGTCGTCGGTCGACTCGGTGTCATCGGATGCCGAATCCTCGGAACCGTCGGTCGACTCGGCATCGCTGCCGCCGGCTCCGTCCAGGCCCTCGGCGAGGATGCGCGACAGCGCCTCATCGATGCTCGACTCGTTGGTCCATTCGGCCTGACGACGCTCGGAATATCCCAGGGGGTCATCGAGATCCTGCGTGGTCGGCAGCAGATCCGGGTGAGAGAACACTTGGTCGCGAGCTTCGGCCCCGCCTTGCGTCTCCAGGTAGCCGAACAGTGCGGCCGCATCACGGAGGCGACGGGGGTTGAACTGGAGGCCGACGAGTGTGGAGAACGTCTTCTCCGCAGGTCCCGCGGTCGCCCGGCGACGGCGCAGAGCCTCACGGATCTGATCACGGCCGGGCAGGTGCTTGCAGGCCTCATAGACGACGACGTCGACCCATCCGGCGATGACGGCGAGGAGGTTCTCCAGTGACGTCAGGGCCTTCTTCTGGTCGTCTGTCGTCGGCGGATTGAACAGTCCCTGTCGGATATTGTCGCTGAGGTCGGAGATGTTCGAGGGATCGATGTTCGACGCCATGTCCTCGATCTGCGAGGTATCGACCTTCAGGCCCTGCGCATAGCGGGTCAGGGCCGTCTCGACCTGGGCGCTCAGCCACGGGGCGCGTTCGAACAGCGCGAGGTGGGCGAGCTCCTGAGCCGCGAGGTAGATGCGGACCTCGGAGACGTCGACGTCGATTTCGGAGGCGAAGGTTTCGACATTCTGCTCGACGACCACCGCAGTGTCGTGGGGGAGCAGGGGCAGTCCCACCTCGGTGCCGGTGAGGACGCTTTCGGACAGTGCACCGACGGCCTGTCCGATCTGCATGGCGAACATCGAATCGCTCATCGACCCGAACATCGACGAAGCACCCGCAAGGATGCCCTTCATCTCGGCCGGAACCTGGGACTCGAGCGTATCGGTCAGGGCCGAGGACATGTTCTCCTTGATGGGCAGCACGAATTTCTGCCACCCGGGCATCGTCTCCTTGACCCAGTCGGCCCGGCGCAGAGGACGAGCGTTGCGGTTGGCGACGGAGAAGTCAGTGGCTTCGGCGAGCCAGAGCTCGGCCAGGCGGAACGCATCGGTCGTAGCGCGCTCAGCGTCCTCGGACACCGAAGGATCGGGAGTCGGCACAGCCTTCTGCGCGATCGACACTGCCTGGGCCTGCGGATCGGCACCCTGGCCGAAGAGTCCCTGCATCTGACTCATGATCGTGGACATCATCGCCGGATCGATCGGGAAGCCCTGCGGCATGCCCGAGCTGTTCTTGTCGTCTCCCTGACCGGATCCGGGACCATTGGCTCCGAAGAGCATTCCGAAGATCTGCTCGAACGGATTCTGCTCGTTGTTGTTGTCATCGGTCATTGTTCTACAGCCCCCAAGAATCGGTTTGACTCAACGTTAACGGTTCCGAATGTGCGAAGCTTCCCAATTCCGGGAGGTTTCGCAGGATGTTCGCACCGGGCGAAAGGAGTCTGTGAAAAGGACACTGAGGTTTCAACTAGACTGGTGGGGCGGTGCAGCGAAAGGACTACATGACAGAGAACGCCCCTCGGGCCGTGCCGGCGTCACCGGCATCGACACGCGGCACCAAACGACGTCGGACTCCACGTCTGGCAACGACTTCGGGCGTCCTCACCTACGTCTTCATCGCCTTGGCCGTGCTTCTGCCGGTTCCGTACATGCTTCAGCTGCCGGGACCGGTTTTCAACACCCTCGGTGACTACCAGGGCGACCCGATGATCAGCGTCTCGGGAGCCAAGACCTATCCGACCGCAGGACGCATCGACATGCTCACCGTCGCCGTCAGCGGCGGACCCGGTCGCGACATCTATGCCTCGCAGGCGCTCGGCGCACTCATCAACGGTCAACAGACCGTTGTTCCCTCAGAGGCGTACTACCCGTTGGACACCACTCGTGAGGACGTGACCGAATCGAATGCGGTCGAGATGTCCTCGAGCCAGGACGTCGCCATTGCGGCTGCCATGGGCCAGATGGACAAGTCCTATTCCGTGCATCTGTCGGTCGACGAAGTCGTCGCCGACGCTCCGGCGCAGGGCAAGCTGCGCAAGGGCGACCGACTCATGTCGGTCAACGGAAAGAAGCTGGATTCCGATCCGCAGGCCGCGCAGATCATGAGCAAGACCGTTCAGGAGTCCGACTCCGTCGAGGTCGGTATCGAACGCGACGGCAAGAAGAAGACGATCACCCTGACTCCCGCGGAGGTCGACGACCGCAAGGCGATCGGCATCACGATGAAGCAGGACTTCGAATTCCCCGTCGACGTGAAGTTCAACGTCGACGGCGTCGGCGGCCCCTCGGCGGGGACGATGTTCGCTCTGGCTATCATCGATGAGCTCACCCCCGGAGCGATGACCGGCGGCAAGCATGTGGCCGGCACCGGGGAGATCACTCCTGACGGAACGGTCGGCCCGATCGGCGGTGCCCGCCAGAAGGTGGCTGCCGCCACTGAGAAGGGAGCAACGCTGTTCCTTTCGCCCGCCGACAACTGTGCGGAGGTCATCGCCGCCGCAGACCAATCCAAGATCACGGTGGCACGCATCGACACTCTCGATGACGCGCAGACCACTGTGGAGCAGTACGCCGCCGGCAACACTTCGGACCTTCCGAAGTGTCCTGCCGATGGTGCCGACAACAATGAGAAAGGGCAGTAGTGAGCACCTCGTCCTCACCCACCTCCGCACGCATGCCGGCGAATCGGCCAAGACGTTCGCCGCTGCTGCTCACCCTCGTGTCTGTGGCGATCCTGCTGATCGCCTTCATCTCCTTCACCCAGGTCTACACCGAGGTGCTGTGGTTCCGGCAGATCGACGCCTCAGAGGTCTTCCGCACCATGTGGCTGACACGCGGACTGACGTTCATCGGCGGATTCATCCTCATGGCCGTCCCGGTCTGGCTCAGTCTGCACCTGGCCTACAGGCATCGTCCGGTCTACGCGCCGACGACTCCGCGTCAGGAGAACCTCGACCGCTATCGTGAGGCCATCGAACCTCTGCGTCGGGTAGCGACGCTCGCGATTCCCGCAGTGATGGGTGTCCTCGCCGGCATCACCGCCTCGGCGAATTGGAACACGATCCTCGAATGGATCAACTCGACGTCCTTCGGCTCGACCGATCCTCAGTTCGGTCTCGACAAATCGTTCTTCGTCTTCGTTCTGCCCGGTCTGCGCCTCATCGGCAACCAGCTGGGCATGGCTCTGCTCATGGCGCTCATCGCCGCCCTCGTCGCGCACTACCTCTTCGGCGGCATCCGTCCGGGGGAGCAGAAGGGCATCATCCTGACGAAGGCCGCCCAGTGGCAGCTGGGCATCACCGTGGCCGTTCTCGTCATCGTTCAGGCCGGTCGGCTGTGGCTCTCCCGCTATGACCGGATGACAGCCGCCGGCGGAATCGTCCCCGGCGTCACCTACGTCGATGACCATGCCGCCCTGCCGGCTATGGCGATCGTCGCCATCGCCGCCGTCCTCGTGGCGCTGCTGTTCGTCTACACCGCGTGGAAGGGCAATTGGCGGATATCGATCATCGCCACGCTCACCCTCATCGTGCTCGGCGGAGTCTCGATCATCGCCTACCCGGCGCTGCTCCAGCAGTTCCAGGTCAACCCGTCGCAGCAGAGCAAGGAATCCGATTACATCCAGCACAACATCGATGCCACACGCGATGCGTTCGACTTCGATGACATCGAGGTGACTCCCTACTCGCCGAGCACCACTGGCAAGAAGGGCGACCTGCGCAAGGACGCCGAGACCGCGGCCTCTATCCGTCTGCTGGATCCGAACCTCGTCTCGGACACCTTCCGCCAGCTGCAGCAGGTGCGTCCGTACTACTCGTTCCCGCAGAAGCTCGACGTCGACCGCTACAACATCGACGGGGACATGCGCGACACCGTCATCTCGGTGCGCGAACTCGCCCCGAGCTCGGTTAACAACCAGAGCTGGTTCAACCGGGCGATCGTCTACACGCACGGCTTCGGAGTGGTCGCAGCCAACGGCAACCAGCGCAACCCGGACGGCGAACCGCTGTTCATGGAGTCGGATATTCCCCCGAAGGGCGAGTTCCCCGAATACGAGCCGCGTGTGTACTTCGGAGAGTCATCTCCGGACTACTCGATCGTCGGCGCCCCGAAGGGCGCGACTCCGCGTGAGCTCGACTACCCCTCCGATGAGAAGAGCGGCTCCGGTCAGGTCAACAACACCTTCGCCGGTGACGGCGGACCGTCGGTGGGCAATGTGTTCAACCGTCTCGCCTACGCCCTGAAGTTCCAGGACGAGCAGATCCTTCTCTCTGACGCCCTCAACGAGGAGTCCCAGATCCTCTACGACCGTCACCCGCGTGAGCGTGTGGAGAAGCTCGCCCCCTTCCTCAAGGTCGACGGTGATCCGTACCCGGCCGTCGTGGACGGGAAGATCAAATGGATCCTCGACGGCTACACCACCGCCGAGGACTACCCGTATTCGACGCCGCAGCCGCTCCAGCAGGCCACTGAAGATTCGACCACCGCGTCGGCTCCGAACGCTGTGGCGACTCTGCCGGACGATGAGGTCAACTACATCCGGAACTCGGTGAAGATCACCGTCGACGCCTACGACGGGTCCGTCGACATGTACCAGTGGGACAAGGAAGATCCGGTTCTCAAGACCTGGATGAAGGTGTTCCCCGGACTCATCAAGTCGTCCTCGGAGATGTCCGGTGATCTGATGAGCCACGTCCGCTACCCGGAAGACATGTTCAAGGTCCAGCGCGATCTGCTCACGAAGTACCATGTCACCTCCGCCAGCGAGTTCTACTCCGGTCAGGACTTCTGGACGCTTCCGACGGATCCGACGACGAAGGCGAGCAGCGGGCTGACGCAGCCTCCGTTCTACATGACGCTGCAGATGCCGGGCCAGCAGGCACCGTCGTTCTCGCTGACGAGCTCATATATTCCGGCTCGATCGTCTGAGGGGCAGTCGCGAAACAACCTGACCGGCTTCCTCGCCGCCGATGCTGACGCCGGAAACAAGAAGGGCCAGACCGCAGAGAGCTACGGCAAGCTGCGTCTGCTCCAGCTTCCGCGCAACACCACCGTGCCCGGACCTGGTCAGGCACAGAACAACTTCAACACCGCACCCGATGTGCAGCGCAGTCTGAACCTGCTGCGTCAGGGTGAGTCCGAAGTTGAGAACGGCAACCTGCTGACGCTGCCGATCGGCGGCGGTCTGCTCTACGTCCAGC
>DGYFJ06202__coassemble_1686_pt1 | contig 10132 bp, 9 predicted proteins | sample DGYFJ06202__metabat2_low_PE_016 | metagenome-assembled genome bin DGYFJ06202 | reverse complement strand
CTGACAATGGGGATGTGTCCAGAGACGAGAAGAACGAGACCGAAGACCTCCTGAGCAGGCGGATGAGTTCAGGGTCTGCCAGTGCTGCCGATAAGCAGTCGCAGGCTCCTCTGGAGGCGGCAAATGATCCCTCGACCGACACCGAGGCATTCGATCCGATCACGGATCCCATCGCCGAGGATGCCCCTAAGCATTCCGCGGACGCGAAGCCCTCGACGGGCCCGGTGAGGGTGACTCCCGCCCATTCGACGAATCCGCACTCTCAGCCGGCGACCGCGACCACGCGTGCCGCCGAGCAGAACTCCGCGCAGAAGTCCACGGGGACGGAATCGGCTGCCGCGACGTCAGCTGCGACCGATACCGGTGCCACACGCGAAGTGCCGCAGAACGCGCGCACCGCGGTGATGAGCGAAGCCGATTGGGCTGCAGTGTCGAAGGCGGCGACGTCGACCGATGTCCGCGATCCCGAGGTGCCCGAGCGGCGCCGGTCGGTGCTCGATGTCATCGGCACGATCTGGATCATGCTCGCCACCCCGTTCGTCCTGTTGGCTCTGGCAGTGCGCTTCGTCGCCTCGGGGATCTTCCTCAAATTCGAGTACTTCCGGCCCGGATTCCCGGCCGATCAGTTCGGCTTCAGTGCCGCCGACCGTGAGCACTACGGAACCTATGTCATCGACTACCTGCACAACTTCGATTCCCGGCGCTACCTCGCCGATATCGTCATGCCCAACGGAGAGCCGATCTTCATCTCCGAAGAGCTCGGCCATATGGCTGACGTCAAGGGTCTGATCTCGCTGCTCTACCTCGTGGCTCTCGTCGGCATCATCGGATCTGTGCTGTTCGGCATCTACATGTGCCGCAAGAACGGATCGGGCATCCATGCAGGCGTGCGTCTGGGGTCGATCTTCAGCATCATCTTCATGGCCGCTGTCGCCGTTATCGCCGTCCTCGGCTGGGACAGCTTCTTCCGCGGGTTCCACAAGGTGTTCTTCGCCGATGGGACCTGGGAGTTCTACGCCGATGATTCGCTCATCCGCCTCTTCCCGCCTCAGTTCTGGGTCGATGCGGGCATCGCCGGCGGCGGACTCTTCGTGCTCCTGGCGATCATCCTCTTCCTGCTCAGCTTCACCGGTCACAAGAAGCGCCGGGCGCTGCGCAAGGCACGTAAGGACGCCGAAGCAGAGATCTGATTCGGTTTCGCCGCGGTCCGGAGCATCGGCCTCCGGCGGCACAGCAGCACGTCACTGCACAGCGGGTTCGAGTCCCGCTCCACGGTTCCGGCCGGGTGGTCTTTCCCCTTCCACCCGGCCGAATTTCTGTCCGGAATCAGTCGTCGACGGCGTCGCGGCCGCGGCGGACCAGAAGCGGGTCGGCTTCGTAGACGACCGACGGGTCTTTGTCCTCATAGTCGAACTGGTTGAGGAAGTAGCGCATCGCGTTGAGGCGGGCGCGTTTCTTGTCATTGCTCTTGATCGTGATCCACGGAGCGTGGTCGGTGTCCGTGCGGCGGAACGTCTCTTCCTTCGCCTCCGTGTAGGCGTCCCAGCGATCGAGGGACTCGAGATCCATCGGTGAGAGCTTCCACCGCCGCACCGGGTCGATCTGACGGATCGCAAACCGGGTCCGCTGCTCTCTCTGGGTCACGGAGAACCAGAACTTCGTGACGTGGACTCCGGAGTCGATGAGCATCTTCTCGAACACGGGAGCCTGTTCCATGAAGGTCTCGTATTCGCCGTCGGTGCAGAATCCCATGACTCTCTCGACGTTGCCCCGGTTGTACCAGGAGCGGTCGAACATGACGATCTCCCCGCTCGTGGGCAGGTGGGAGATGTAGCGCTGGAAGTACCACTGTCCAGCTTCGCGGTCGGAGGGTTTGTTGAGTGCGACGACGCGGGCGGCGCGCGGGTTGAGGTGTTCGGTGAAGCGTTTGATCGTTCCGCCCTTGCCAGCGGCGTCACGACCTTCGAAGACGATGACGTGTTTGGCGCCCGTGTCCTGACCCCAGTACTGGAATTTCAGCAGTTCGACCTGCAGTCTGTACTTCTCGAGTTCGTACTCTTCGCGGTCCATCTGTTCGTCGTACGGGTACCCTTCCCGCCAGGTTTCGACGGCCCGGCCCATGGGGTCGATGAGGTGCGGATCCGTGGTCTGACTGTCCTCGACGGTGTATCCTTCGAGGCGGAGTTTGTCGATGTACTCCCGCAGATTCTCTTGGAACAGATTGTTCACGAGATCCTTCCCTTTCGCTGTCGACACCGGGGTGTGCCTCGTGCACGATAATGCGCCGAGATGAATATCAGGTTATGCGATCGACGTCGCGTCGCGGGATGATTCCGACGCTCAATAGTGGCGCGATGGCGATGAGTCCGAAGGACAGCGGATAGCCGAACGCCGTCACCAGGGCACCGAATCCGGGGCCGAGCAGGGCCGACATGACGAACTGTCCCGTGTTCTGGGCTCCCAGCGCCTTGCCCGACCAGCGCGGTCCGGCGGCTTCGGCCACCGAGGCGAAGGCCAGTCCGTTGTCGGCCACGGAGACGGCTGAGGCGAGGATGAAGACGACTGCGGCGACGGCGGGCAGCTCCGTCAGCGACAGGATGGCGATGGCCACCACGAATATCACGGCGGCGACGGCGACGATGCGCATGAGGCCGACGCGGGATCCCGTGCGGTCGGAGAGCGCGCCGACGACCATGCGGCCGACCGCGCCGATGATCTGCGCGATCGCGACGATCGCTCCGGCGGCTCCCGCCCCGATCCCTTGGACGACGATGAGCCAGACGAGTCCATAGGTGGAGAACGCGAACTGCGGGACGACGAGGAGCGCGGAGACCGCGTGGATGCGCCACAGGAAGGAATCGCTGCGGTAGGGATTGATCGCCGAGGCGGCTCTGGGCTTCCCCTCCCCCGCCGAGGCGGTGCCCTGTTCGTTCTGTCCGTGGCGTTCCGCTTCCGGTTCGGTGTCGCGGTCGGGGTAGGCCACCTCGGCGCGGGTGGGGGTCGGGTCCGGTGGGTTGCGGATGAGAGCGAAGCAGATGAGGGCGAGTACGCCGGTCACGGCGGCGACGAACCAGAGGTAGGCGGGGAATCCGCCGGCCGCAGCGATCCCCGGGATGGTCACGGCGGCCACGCTCGTGCCCAGGGGTTGGGACATCTGACGGATGCCCATGGCCAGCCCTCGGCGGTGGCGGGGGAACCAGCCCATGACGACGCGGCCGGACGCAGAATTCACCGAGGCGGCCGCGGCACCGGAGGCTGCGATGACGATGACCATCCAGATCGGCGAGTCGACGACGAGGACCGCGGCGGCCGAGAACACAGCGGTCAGACCGATGCCCAATGTCATCGCCAGACGTTCGCCGAAGCGGTCGGCGAATGCGCCCCAGGCGATGAGGGTGAGGATGAGTCCGAAGCTCGGTGCGGCAGCGACGGTGCCGGCCTGGGTGAGTGTGAACCCGAGGTCGGAGTGCATGTATGGGATGAGGAAGGCGGGGCCGGCGATCGCGATGGTCGCCGCCATCTGCGTGAGGACGCCGACGACGAGGATCACCCAGGCCTGCCTGGTGGGTCCGTTCGTCGTCATCGGTCCAGGTTAGCCGTGTGCCCGGATCGTCCGCGGGATGTCTCAGATCGCGGTGGCCGGGCTTTGCCGATAAAGTGTGTTCTGAGCATTCCCCCTATAGCCCAATCGGCAGAGGCAGTCGACTTAAAATCGATTCAGTGTGGGTTCGAGTCCCACTGGGGGGACCATTGAAATTGCTTCTGACCTGAGGCGATTCACAGCGAGGACCAGGCCGATTCCTTCACCGCCTCTGCGATCAGGACAGGCGCAGCCACCCAGGTGCCCGGGCAGAGAACTCGTTCCGATCGAGCCTGTCTCCGACTCCGGCGGGAATCGCTCCGAGGACAGGTGCCATCGCCGACAGTGCAGCCCAATTGTCACGGTCAACCGGAGACGCCTTTTCGGGCCACGAACCGATGATGATGCCGGTGGTCGAAACCCGCCGTCTCTCAAGGGCTTCAGCGGTGAGAGCAGTGTGGTTGAGGGTCCCTAGGCGGGAGCGGACGACGATGGCGGCGCCGACCGAGTTCTCTCCTTCCGACAGTCCGGCTGCGATGTCTGCGACGGTATGCTCTCCGAAATCGACGAGGACTCCCCCGGACCCTTCGATGAGGACGTGGTCGGCTTCGGTTCGTGCGAGTGCCCTACGTATGAAGTCCACGTGCTCGGCTGCGCTCGGCAGATTCGAGACTCTGTCGGCCCCTGAGGAGTCCGGACCGGACGGTACGGCGCCAACTGACTCATCATCGACCGACTTGAACCCGTCCCATTCGGCTTTGGCGGCGGGAACCGGAGCCATCGGCAGACGGAGGGTGGTGTTCGTGAACGCATGGATGCCGGTCAGCCGAGCCACTGCCTCCGCGTCGGATTCTGTGACGACGTCGCTGTAATCGGACTCGAGCTGCTCACGTTCAGGATCGTCGGCCCTGATATGCCCCGTCTGGATCGGCTTGCACATGATCACTCGACGTCCAGCCGCATTCAGTGCCGCGGCCAACGCCGCGGTGGCGATGGTCTTGCCGACGCCGGTGTCCGTTCCCGTGACGAGCAGAAAGCGCGGGATCATGCCGCCGACTCCGCAGCGCAGATTTCGGTGATCGCCCGAATGCGCTCACAGGCGTAGGCCAGCTCCCCAGGGCTGAGTCCGGCACGAGCTGTCAGCCGCAGACGCGTGATGCCGTCGGGCACCGAAGGTGGGCGGAAACAGCCGACGAGGATGCCTTCCTCGCACAGCAGTTCGCGCGCCCGGACGCCTGATTCCGGACTCGGCATGGGAACGGACAGCACGGCACCGGCCGGGACCGGCACATCAAGTACGGCTGCCAGTTGTGAGCGGGCGGCCTTCATCGACGCCACCCGCTCAGCGGTAACGAGGTCGAGTGCGGCACGCGCTGCGGCCGCCATGGCAGGGGAAAGACCGGTGTCGAAGATGAAGGTGCGAGCCGTGTTGACCACAGCATCTCGGACGAGACCGGCTCCCAGCACAGCCCCTCCCTGGGAGCCGAGCGCTTTCGACAGCGTGGCGGTGACCACGAGGCGGTCGCGGAATTCGCTCACCGCGGCGGCCGCCCCCATTCCGACGGCTGTCTCGGCGCCGGTCACACCGATCCCGTGCGCTTCGTCGACGAGCAGCAGAGCGTCGTAACGAACGCAGAGGTCAAGAAGACAAGGCAGGTCCGCGGTGTCACCGAATACGGAGTACACGGATTCGACGACGACAAGCGCCTCTGTCTGCTGACGACCAGCCAAAGCGGCTTCAACGGCCTCCAGGTCGTTGTGGGCGACGATTCTCGTCGGAGCTTTTGCCAGACGGCAGGCATCGATGAGTGACGCATGGTTGTGGGCGTCGGAGATGATGAGAGTATCAGGACCGGCCAGAGCAGTGACGGCGGCGATATTAGCCAGATAACCGCTGGAGAAGGTCACACACGCAGGGTGCCGCAGCCGTTCGGCCAGCGCAGCTTCCAATCGGTGGTGGGCGTGTGTGGTCCCGGTGACGAGTCGCGATGCGCTGGCCGAGGTGCTGCTGCGTTCGATCTCCTCGATCGCTGCGGCACGCACCAGCGGATGCGCCGAGAGCCCGAGGTAGTCGTTCGAGGCGAGGTCGAGTCCGTCGAGCACGAGGTCACTGCGATGAAGACCGGCAGTACTTCGGCGCTCGGCGGCGGCGGAAAGGCGGGAGAAGAGGGCGTTCACGATGCAACCTCGAACTCGCACCCATCCCCGTGTGCCGCGGCTGCCGCGACAATCGCCTTCGTGATGGTGTCCACCACCGCCGGAGTCGAGATATAGGGCGGCATCGTATAGATGTGCTGCCGAAACGGCCGCAGCCACACCCCGTGTTCGGAGGCTATGCGCGTGGTCAGCGCCACGTCGACCGGGCGGTCGAGTTCGACGACGCCGATGCCGCCGGTCACCCGCGCCTCGATGACATGATCCAGCCGCCTGGCAGGAGCGAGGCCCGTTTCCAGGGCCTGAGAGATCCGTCCAATGGCCAGCTCCCAGCCGCTCGTCTCGTCATCGATGAGGAGGCCGACAGACGCATTTGCCGCAGCACACGCCAGGGGATTCGCCATGAACGTGGGCCCGTGCATGAGCGCCCGGTGGGACGAAGTGGTGATGACGTCGGCAACCGTTCCACTGCACAGCAGCGCCGCCAATGTGAGATAGCCGCCGGTCAGAGCCTTGCCCAGGCACATGACGTCCGGGGTGATCCCCGCGGCCCGACAGGCGAAGTCAGAGCCCGTGCGTCCGAAGCCGGTGGCGATCTCGTCGGCGATGAGTACGGCATCGATCTCGGTGGCCAACCGCCGCAGTGACTGCAGGGCGGCGGGGTGATACGGGCGCATACCTCCGGCACCTTGGAAGAGGGGTTCGACGATGATGCCGGCGATCTCTGCCCCGTGCGCATCGACGAGGTTTTCAGCCTTGACCAACCATTCGTGCACCTCGGCAGCGGATGCCTCCGGCAACGGCGGACGAGGCAGGAACAGCTGGGTTGCGAGCAGCCCGGCGAAATCGTTGTGCATTCCCCCAACCGGGTCGCACACGCTCATCGCCCCGGTGGTGTCACCGTGGTAGGCACCTTCGAGGGCAAGGAAGCGCCTGCGGTCGCGGCCGCGGGCCAGCTGGTATTGGATGGCGAGCTTGAGCGCGACTTCGACCGAGACCGAACCCGAGTCTGCGAGGAAGACATGGTCGAGTCCGTCCGGTGTGACTGCGACGAGCCGCTCGGCTAGTTCGACGGCCGGTTCATGGGTGAGACCGCCGAACATGACGTGCGAGAACGATCCGATCTGGGTGGTCAGTGCCGCATCCATGACCGGATGCTGGTATCCGTGGACGACCGACCACCACGAGCTCATCCCGTCGAGCAGTCGATGCGTCGATCCCGAAGCATCGCGCAACTCCACATAGGGCCCATCTGCGCCGGTGACCGAGAAGTGCGCGCCGGCGTCGAGCGGACCGTAGGGGTGCCACAGCAGGCCGGAATCGCGCTCGAGCGTGCTCGTCGGCATCCTTAGTCCCGCCTCAGACATTGGGCGTGAGCTCTGTGCCCGCGCCGCGGCGCCGGATCGTCGGAATCATCACTCCGGAGTCGTCGGCTTCTTGACCAGCCGTCGGCAGAGGTTTGCCGCACGGCAGGGTGCTCGCGGTCTTTGCTGCCTCAGCGGACGTTCCGTCGCTCTTCATGTCACCGGGCGCCACCTCGGCGAAGGCGGCCTGATGGGCTGCCCGGTGAGCCTTGAGCTCATCACGCAGTCGTTCGGCACTCTCTGCTCCGACGATCTCGAAGCCTCCGTCGACGATCATGTCGAGGTCTTCCTCGGCGGCCTGCCCCTCCGAGGTCAGATAGTCGCCGAGGAAGAGCGAATTGGCCACATGCAGCGACAGCGGCTGCAGCGTACGCAGGTGCATCTCCCGACCTCCGGCGATGCGCAGCTCGCGGTCCGGGCACAGGAATCGCACGGCGCAGAGAATCCGCAGGCAATGCTGCGGGGTCAGAGTCCAGGTCCCTTCGAGCGGCGTGCCGTCGAAGGGAATGAGGAAGTTGACCGGGATCGAATCGGAGTCAACGGCCTTGAGCGATTCGATCGCCTCGATGATCTGCTCGTCCGTCTCCCCCATTCCGACGATCAGCCCCGAGCACGGGGAGAGCCCTGCACCACGCGCCTTGTCCACGGTGTCGACACGGTCGGCGAACGTATGAGTCGTGCAGATATCGGGGTAGAGAGATTCGGCAGTGTTGAGGTTGTGGTTGTACGCGTCGACACCGGCGTCCTTGAGTCGCTGTGCCTGACCGTCCTTGAGGAACCCGAGGCAGGCGCAGACCTCGACGTCGGGACTGGATGTCTTGATCTCCTCGACCATCCCCGAGACGCGCTCGACGTCCCGGTTCGAAGGACCGCGTCCGGACGCGACGAGGCAGACCCGCGAGGCTCCCCCTGCCAGACCGAATTCCGCCTGCCGCTTCGCCTCATCCTTCGGCAGCCATGAGTACTTGAGAATGTCGGCTTCTGAGCCCAATCGCTGCGAGCAGTATCCGCAGTCCTCCGGGCAGAGTCCCGATTTGAGGTTGACGAGGTAGTTGACCTTGACGCGATTGCCGAAATGTTCGCGGCGCAGCCGGGAGGCAGCGGCGACAAGGTCGAGGAGGTCCTCGTCGGACGACGACAGGATCGTGCGGGCATCGGAGGCGGTGGCCGGATCGCCGGCGAGCACGCGCTCGGCGAGTGTTTGATAGCTATCCATGTTGTCATTATTGAACACTGTTCAATAGAGTGCCAAATCACACTCTCCGCCCGAACAGGCAGAATGGTGTTATGACCTTCGTCCTTCTCACCGCCCGCGATCATCCCCGGTTCGTCGACGGCACCGATGATCCGAACCTCGCCGAGGCGGCCGGACCCGCCGTACTCATCGCCGTCGACAGCGCTGCCGACGACTCCAACTCCGGCCCTGACATCGGCAGCGAGGCGCCGTCGCTGAACGCATGCATCGACGCCCCCTACCGTCCTCTCGCCTACCGTGAGTCGGGAGCCGACTGGTCGGACATTGATTTCGAGGCCGCCGATCATTGGGTGCAGATGGGACCGGAGCTGCGGCGCCGCCTCGTCGAGGATCACCTCGCGACGCTCGCTGTCGGAGAGTTCAAGGTGGCGACGAACAACGGCAGCGCCTCGATCATCACGAACAACTGGGTGTACTCGGGCTCACCGCGCACCTACCGCGCCGCGGGCCGCCTGAGAGAGCTCATCACCGTCCTCGGCGAACTCACCCGCAAGGCCGATCAGCGCGCCTGAGCATCATCGACCTCGGCCTGGCGATCACGATTGTCGATCAACTCGGCGACATTGCGCTCGGCCCACCTCCGCAGCGCGGTCACGGGAGCCTGCAGCGAGCGACCGAGATCGGTGAGCGAATACTCCACCCGCGGGGGCACCTCCCCAAACGACTGCCTGGTCACCAAGCCGTCGGCGACGAGTGATCGCAGCGTCGAGGTGAGCACCTTCGGGGTGATGCCCCCGATCGCCTGTCGGATCTCGCCGAAGCGCTTCGGGCCGTCATCGAGGATCTCGATGATGAGCACCGTCCACTTGTCACCGACCCGATCGAGGATGACTCGGGTGGGGCACTCCGGATCGAAGGCATCGCCTTCCCAAGAATCTCGGATTTTCATGTCCCAATAGTATCTTTGAGGTACTCCCTTTCCAAACGATAGTGTCGAGATGTCATCACAGAAGAAACCACCTCGGCGCCGCGAACCCGACGCCGCAGCAGAAAGGGACACACCATGAAGATCGCACTCTTCGGAGCATCCGGAATGATCGGCTCCCGCGTCACCGCCGAGGCGGCCGGCCGCGGCCTCGACATCACCGGCATCACCCGCTCGGGCAGCGACGTGCCCGGTGCCGCCCGCAGCATCAAGGGCGATATGGCCGATGCCGAGTTCGACGCCCGCATGGCCGCCGAACACGACATCATCGTCTCCACCACCGGTCCCAGCCGCACCGGCGGGGACCACCAGGAGTGGCTCGACGCCCTGAAGACCTTGGCCGAGAACAGCGGCAACACCCGCATCTTCGTCGTCGGCGGCGCCGGTTCCCTGTGGGTCGGCGACACCATGCTCAAGGACACCGAGGACTTCCCCGCGATCTACAAGGCCGAATCGGAGACCGGCACCCGAGCGCTCGAGCTGCTGCGGACAGGCAATTGGTCGCCCTGGACGCTCATCTCCCCCGCACCGGAGATCGCCCCCGGGGAGCGCACGGGTTCGTACAAGACCGAGCTGGAGGTCCCGGCCGGTGACGCAATCTCGGCCGAGGACTTCGCGGTCGCCATGGTCGACGAGATCGTTGAACCGAAGCACATCGACGTCCGGTTCACCGTCGCGAACTGACCGAACTGACGGTCGATGACCATGCGCGGCGGCTCCCGACGCCCAGAGGAGAGCCAGCCACTCGCGGTCATGCGAACATGACAGCGCCGGGGATGCACAATGCATCCCCGGCGCTGTCGTCTCATCAGGGCTTGTCGCCGGATGGCACCGGCTGCCTCGAGTCAGGCCTT
>DGYFJ06202__coassemble_1644_pt1 | contig 10478 bp, 9 predicted proteins | sample DGYFJ06202__metabat2_low_PE_016 | metagenome-assembled genome bin DGYFJ06202 | reverse complement strand
GACGGCGACAGCGTCTACATCGCCCCCGACGGAACCCGCACCGTCTATTCGGGCGAGATGTTCCCGGTGGGGGAGTCGACTCAGGCAGAGATGGAACGCCTCATCGGCCTCCTCGACGAACTTGCCGCTCGGATCGGACCGAAGGCCCCCTGGGATGCCGAGGACGCTGCCGAACTCGACTCGATCTCCTTCCACCACTGGCTGAGGCAGCAGTCCGAGGACGAACTCGCCTGTGAGAACATCGGGCTATTCATCGCCGGTGGCATGCTCACCAAGCCCGCCACCACCTTCTCAGCACTCCAGGCCATCCTCATGGCCGCCTCGGCGGGATCATTCACAAACCTCGTCGACGATCACTTCATCCTCGACAAACGCGTCGTCGGCGGAATGCAGTCCGTCTCGGTGCAGATGGCCGAGGAACTCGGTGCGGACACAGTCCGACTGCAGCAGCCCGTCCGACGAATCGAATGGTCGGAGACCGGAGTCCGCGTCTCGACCGACGAACTGAGCGTCAGCGCCCAGTCTGCGATCGTCGCCGTTCCGCCGAACCTCTACTCGCGCATCAGCTACACACCACCCCTGCCGCGCCTCCAGCAGATCTTCCACCAACACCAGTCGATGGGGCTCGTCATCAAGGTCCACGCCACCTACGACACTCCGTTCTGGCGCGAAGACGGACTGAGCGGCACCGGATTCGGCGCCTCCCGCCTCGTCCAAGAGGTCTACGACAACACGAACCACGGGGAAGAGCAGGGCACCCTCGTCGGCTTCATCTCCGATGTCAACGCCGACGCCATGTGGGCGCTGGACGAAGAGACCCGCCGGAGACAGATCCTTGAAGCCCTCGCCGAATTCCTCGGCCCGAAGGCGCTCGACCCGCGCGTGTTCTACCTCTCCGACTTCGGAGCGGAGGAATGGACCCGCGGAGCCTACGCGACGAGCTACGACCTCGGCGGTCTGCACCGGTGGGGACAGTTCCAGAACGACCCGGTCGGGCCGATCCACTTCGCCAGCTCCGATATCGCCGCCGAAGGCTACCAACACGTCGACGGAGCCGTGCGCATCGGCACCGCCACCGCCGAGAGGATCCTCGGCGAGAAGTCCTGATCCATGAGCAGCACACAGCCGTCACCGTCGACGAACACGAGCGGACTGAGTTCGAAGGGGCTCTCCGCTGGCAAGATCGGTGCCATCGGGGGAGCCATCATCGGCATCTCCTGCATCGCCCCGGCCTATACGCTGACCTCGGGACTGGGCCCGACGATCTCCGAGGTCGGGGTGCACACCCCGGCCGTGCTGCTCATCGGCTTCGTCCCGATGCTGCTGGTCGTCTTCGGCTACCGGGAACTGAACACGGCGATGCCGGATTCGGGGACCACATTCACCTGGGCGACCAGAGCGTTCGGACCGTGGCTGGGCTGGATGGGCGGTTGGGGCCTCGTCGCCGCCACCGTCCTCGTACTGTCGAACCTCGCAGCCGTGGCCGTCGACTTCCTCTTCCTCCTCTTGTCCCAGGTGTTCTCCGACCCGTCCATCGCCGAACTCACGAGGGTCCTGTGGATCAACATCCCCGTCACGGTCGTCCTCACCGCCGCCGCGGGCTGGGTGTCCTACCGAGGAGTCGAAGCCACGGAGAAGCTGCAGGTGTGGCTGGTCGCCTTCCAAGTGTTGGCCCTGGGATGGTTCGTCGTCGCCGCAATCGTTGCTGTGGCGAACGGCACCGCCTATGATCCGACTCCGGTCTCCCTCGACTGGTTCAATCCGCTGTCGGCCGGTGACTTCTCCACCGTCGCGGCTGCCGTGTCACTGTCGATCTTCCTGTTCTGGGGCTGGGACACCGTGATCACGATGAACGAAGAGGCGAAGGACCCGGAGAAGACTCCAGGTCGGGCCGCCATGCTCACGATCATCTCGATCGTCATCATCTACATCGCCTGCACCGTCGCGGTCATCTCGTTCGCCGGCGTCGGCACCGAGGGCCTGGGAGCAGGCAATCCGGACAACCAGGAATCGATCTTCGCCGCACTTGCCGGGCCCGTGATGGGTCCCTTCGCGGTGCTCGTGTCCATCGCCGTTCTCTCATCCTCACTGTCCTCGCTGCAGGCGACGATGGTCTCGCCCTCGCGGACGATCCTCGCGATGGGCCACTATGGAGCCCTGCCGGAGAAATACGGCAAGGTCTCGCCTCGGTACAAGTCGCCGTCGGTGGCCACAGTCACCTCGGCGGGGGCGGCGATCATCTTCTACGTCGTCATGCGGCTGCTCTCGGAGAACGCGCTGTGGGACACGATCACCGCGCTGGGGCTCATGGTCTGCTTCTACTACGGCATCACCGGTCTGGCCTGCATCTGGTACTTCCGACGCAGCTTGTTCGCCTCGGCACGCACGTTCTTCTTCCGGTTCCTGTTCCCGCTCATCGGGGGAGTGACACTGCTCGTCATCTTCTTCACCACTGCGATCGACTCACTCGACCCCGATTACGGATCGGGATCCTCGGTCTTCGGCGTCGGCCTCGTCTTCGTCCTCGGCATCGGGGTCCTGCTGCTGGGTGTGGTCATCATGATCATCCAATCGATGCGCCATCCCGACTTCTTCCGTGGGCGCACCCTGAAACAGGGAGTCCACGCGGAGTGAATGAGCAGCTGGTAGCTCTGCGTCGGGTTCGGGACCGCATCGACCGTGAGTTCGACCAGCCGCTGAGCGTCGAAGCCCTGGCCGCAGGTGTGCATATGTCCGCCGGACACCTCAGCCGTCAGTTCAAATCGGCTTTCGGCGAATCCCCGTACTCGTATCTCATGACACGCAGGATCGAACGAGCCATGGCGCTCATCCGCCGCGGCGATCTCACGATCACCGAGATCTGCTTCACCGTCGGCTTCTCCTCCTTGGGCACCTTCAGCACCCGCTTCAGCGAACTCGTCGGACTCTCTCCGACCCGCTACCGCGACGGTGTCGCCGCAGGTGAGCACCGGCTGCCGACGATCGTGGTGAAGAATGCACTGCGACCGGTCAGGAATCGAGAAGTCCCACCGAACTGAGCAGTCTACGATTGCTGACATGGACATCTCGATCAACGCCAGTTTCCTACCGCATACCGATGCCGACGAATCCCTGACCTTCTACCGTGACATCCTCGGCTTCGAGCTGCGCCTCGACGTCGGATCTGGACGCATGCGCTGGCTGACCGTCGGCCCCGTCGGACAGCCGGACACATCGATCGTGCTCACCCCGCCCGTGACCGACCCGACGATCAGCGACACCGAACGCGAGACCATCGAAGCGCTTATCGCCAAGGGCAGCTATGGTGCGATCGTGCTCGCAACCCCGAACGTCGATGAGGCATTCGCCGAGGTGGAGGCCAAAGGCGCCGAGATCGTGCAGGAACCGATGGACCAGCCCTATGGTCTGCGAGACTGCGCACTGCGGGACCCCGCCGGCAACATGATCCGCATTCAGCAGAGAGGCTGAACCGGTGCACACAGCAGACAGCCATGACCTCATCCGCGTCAGCGGAGCCCGCGAGAACAACCTCAAGAACGTCAGCGTCGAGATCCCCAAACGACGCCTCACAGTCTTCACCGGAGTCTCCGGCTCCGGCAAGAGCTCATTGGTCTTCCACACCATCGCCGCCGAATCCCAGCGGATGATCAACGAGACCTACTCCGCTTTCGTCCAAGGCTTCATGCCGGCGATGGCCCGCCCCGAGGTCGACGTCCTCGAGGGACTGACGACCGCCATCCTCGTCGATCAGGAGCGGATCGGGGCAAACCCGCGCTCCACCGTGGGCACGGTATCGGACATCAACGCGAAGCTGCGCACGCTTTTCGCCCGTCTGGCAGAACCGAACCTCGGATCGACGAACGCCTATTCCTTCAACGTCGCCACCCTCAGCGGCAAGGGCGCGGTGACCATCGACAAGGGCGAGGGCAAGCAAGTCGAACGCAAGTCGTTCTCCGTCAACGGCGGCATGTGCCCGCACTGTGAGGGAATGGGCACGGCCACGGACATCTCCATCGCCGAGGTGGTCGATGAGTCGAAATCATTGAACGACGGAGCCATCACCGTCCCCGGATACAAACCCGGCGGCTGGTCCGTGCGATTGTTCTCCGAATCCGGGTACTTCGACCCGGACAAACCCGTCGCTGACTTCGACGAAAAGGAGCGCCACTATCTGCTCTATGCCGAAGGTGAAAAGGTCAAGATCAACGGCACGAACATCACCTTCGACGGGCTGATCCCGCGGATCCGACGCTCGTTCCTGTCCAAAGACAGGGACGCGATGCAGAAGCACATCCGCGAATTCGTCGACCGCGCCGTCGTGTTCACCACCTGCCCCGAATGCGAGGGAACACGCCTCAACACGGCAGCCCGCTCGTCTCTGATCGCCGGGAAATCGATCGCCGATGTCTGCGCTCTGCAGATCTCGGACATTACGGACTGGCTGGACCAGATCGAGCCTGGGAACGCCTCGGCGTTGCTCGATTCGCTGCGCGCGGATGTGCGCGCGTTCATCGACATCGGACTCGGATATCTGTCTCTGGACCGATCGGCAGGGTCGCTGTCCGGGGGAGAGGCCCAACGGATCAAACTCGTCCGCCACCTGGGCTCTTCGCTCACGGACGTCACTTACGTCTTCGACGAACCGACGATCGGCCTGCACCCGCACGACATCCAATCGATGAACGAGCTGCTTCTGGCACTGCGCGACAAAGGCAACACGGTACTCGTCGTCGAACACAAACCCGAGACGATCCTCATCGCCGACCACATCGTCGACCTCGGACCCGGTGCAGGCAGCAACGGGGGAGAGGTGACCTTCACCGGCACCGTCGACGATCTGCGGAATTCGGATACGCTGACCGGGCAGCACCTCGGATACACAGCGGCGCTGAAGGACACGGTGCGAAAGCCGACCGGAGCACTCGAGATCCGCGACGCCGGGTCGCACAATCTGCGCGATGTCGACGTCGATGTGCCCCTCGGCGTGCTCACCGTCGTCACGGGTGTTGCCGGATCCGGCAAGAGCAGCCTCATCGAAGGTTCCCTGCGGGGACGCGATGGGGTCGTGATGATCGACCAGGCGCCGATCAAAGGATCGAGGCGCAGCAACCCTGCCACGTACACAGGGATGCTCGAGCCCATTCGGAAGGCGTTCGCGAAGGCCAACGGGGTCAAGCCCTCCCTGTTCAGCGCAAATTCCGAAGGTGCGTGCCCAGTGTGCAACGGCGCCGGGATCATCTATTCGGATATGGCGCTCATGGGCGGCGTATCCGCACCGTGCGATGAGTGCGAGGGCAAGGGCTTCCAAACCGAGGTGCTCGAATTCACCCTGGGCGGACTCAACATCCGAGAGGTCTTGGATCTGCCAGTGGACTCGGCGATCGAGCACTTCGGTGCGGGGGAGTCGCGCATTCCCGCGGTCGTCAAGATCTTGAAGATCCTCGCCGAGGTGGGACTGGGCTATGTCAGTCTCGGCCAGCCGCTGACGACACTGTCCGGGGGAGAACGACAGCGTTTGAAGCTGGCTGTTCACCTGTCGGCGAAGGCCGCCGATGCCGCACAGGTGATCATCCTCGACGAACCGACGACAGGTCTGCACCTGGCCGATGTCGAGAACCTGCTGCGCCTGCTCGACGGGCTCGTCGATTCCGGACGGACCGTCATCGTCATCGAACACCACCAGGCGGTGATGGCTCATGCCGATCACATCATCGACCTGGGACCTGGCGCCGGACACGACGGTGGAACCATCGTGTTCGAAGGCAGTCCGGCCGATTTGGTCACAGGAGCGAAGGCGAACGGATCGCTCACCGCGAAGCATCTCGCTGAATATGTGAATTCCTGAGCCGGAGGCAACTGTCTGCTGCAGAACTGCGGGTCAGAAACCAGGGGAGTCGTCGACGGTCGGCTCCCTATCGGTCCCGGTCAGGAGGCTCAGAGCCGGTTCTGTGCAGGGTCCGTTCAGGTTGTGCGGATGCGATTCGGATGCTGAATTCACGGTCTCGGGTTCACTCTGCACTGCAGATTCGTTACGGTGTATAACGGCTCGGTAACGACCGGGTTACAGAACCGAAATGCAGTCGTACTTTGGAGAAGACACAGTGAACCTCTACAGCACAAGCCTCCGCAAGGTCGCCCTGCTCGTCGGCGCCGGCGCTGTTGCAGCCGCCGGAATGACCGGACTGAGCGCAGGGGAACCGGCTCAGGCATCTGAGAAGGGCGTCTGGGACAAGGTCGCCGAATGCGAATCCGGCGGTGACTGGCACATCAACACCGGCAACGGATACTACGGCGGACTGCAGTTCTCCGAACAGACATGGAAGGCCTTCGGCGGTGAAGGAATGCCGCACAAGGCCAGCAAGGCAGAACAGATCGACATCGCCCAGAAGACTCTGAAGGAACAGGGCCCAGGCGCCTGGCCGGTCTGCGGCGAAAAGGCAGGACTGACGAAGAAGAACGGCGCGGCCGATGACGGCGGCGGATCCGGCGACGACGGCAAGAAGGACGACGGCGGCTCGAGCGACAGCGGCAAGGTCGGCCTCGGCGGAAACGTCACCGTCGGCAGCTGAGATCGCTGAATGATCTGACCTTCGATGATCCGCACGCACATGCGCGCTGTGATCATGGAATGGCCGTGAGCGACACGTTCGTCGCTCACGGCCATTGTCGTGTCAGCGTCATCTGCAGGGTTTCCGGAGCGCTTCATCTCTGTCCACAGCAGTCAGTGTTTCGCCTCTATGCACCAGTTCCGGTATCACGCCGATAATATACATTATGTTAAGTAAAGATCGGGAGCCCCTCTCCCGGGTTCGGAGCGGGCCGCTTCGGAGCGGGCCGCTTGAGAACCTGCAGAGACTGCTCGGCTGTATAGACTGACCTTGTGCGGCACCGCACGACTGACAGCGACGTTTCAGGAGGCGATGTGGCGGCCAAGCAGCCGGCGATGAGGCCGACAGGCGAATCTGTCGAACAAGTCCTTGCTCGTGCACACGGACCCAGACGCGCCGAGGCGGATGAACTCTGCGCAATCATGAAGGACATCTCCGGTGAGGCGCCCAAGGTGTGGGCATCACGGATCGTCGGCTTCGGCGAGGTGACCTATCGCTACGAATCCGGGCACGGTGGGACGATGCCGGTTCTGGCGTTCCCCCCCCCCACTGCAAGCAGGCACACCATCTACCTCACGAGTGACTTCGAGGAGCGCTGGCCAGAGCTGGTGTCGCAGCTGGGCCGACACACGAGCGGCACGTCGTGTCTGTATCTCACCCGTCTGAGCAACGTCGACACGTCGGTGCTGCGTAGGCTTCTCGAGCGGACACGGGACCACACTCTCTCCGAATGGTCCAATACTTGATGGGTGACCCGCATTCGGCTTTCACCGCGATAGGTGTACGCAGGGCGCGGATCCATTGTCTCTCGAATGGCCGGTCAATAGGATGACTCGGACACCGCCCGTTCGGACGGTCAAGATATACCTCGACGCAAGGACGCCTCTTGGTCTCACAGCACCACGCCACACGCACCGTCGCCGGTACAGCTCTCCGTCGGAGGCCGACCGGATCTCCCCGTTCGACTCCCCCGCGGCCCGGAGCAGAGTCACGTCGCAAGGCCTGGTCGATGACCGCGCTGCTCGTCGTGCTCTACATCATCAACTACGGCGACAAGGCAGCATTCGGCATCATCGCCCAGTCGCTCAAAGACGAACTGAGTATGAGCGCGGCGCAGATCGGCCTCGTCGGCAGTCTGTTCTTCTTTGCCTTCACGGTCGGTGGATTCTTCGCAGGTGCACTCAACAAGTGGCTGTCGCTTCGGACAGTGCTCTTCGTCCTCGCAATCGTGTGGGCGTTCGCCATGCTTCCGCTCGTGTTCGCCGCCAGCGTCGGTGTCCTCATGGTCTCTCGTTTCGTCCTCGGACTCGCCGAGGGGCCGAGCTCGGCGCTCATCCACACTGCAGCCTACTCATGGCATGAGCCTGAGAAGCGCGGATTCCCCAGTGCTCTGCTCTCCGGAGCAGCCTCGGTTTCGAAGATCGCGCTGGCTCCGCTTCTCGCCTGGATAGCGTACTCATTCGGATGGCGCAGCGCTCTTATCTTCATGTCTGTCATCGGCATCGTTTGGTGCTTCATCTGGCTGCGCACCTGGCAGGTCGGTCCCTATGTTCCCGGAAAGTCGACCTCCGAAAACGCGGGAAGCCAAGCGGAGGAACCACGGGTGCCCTGGCGCCGGATTCTTCTCACTCGCACCTTCATCAGCCTTACACTGCTCGTCGCCAGCCTCTACGCGCTCGTCACCGTCGTTCTCACCTGGCTGCCGTCCTACTTCGAAGTCGGCCTCGGCTACTCTCGACTCAACTCCGGTGTGCTGCTGGCGGCTCCGTCGCTGGCCGGCCTCATCAGCATGGTGAGCGGAACGCTGCTCTCCGACCGTCTGTCGGCAAAAGGGTGGCCGACCCGAGCAGTGAGAATCGTCTTCCCTGCGCTCTGCGCGTTCATCGGCGGTGCAGTCCTCTTCATCGTGCCGATCATCACGACGCCCCTCGCCGCCGTCATCGTCATCTCCATCGGCTACGGCATCGGCGCTGTCGTACTGCCCCTGGCGAATGCAGCTGTCTCCCAGATCTGCCCGCCGGCCCAGACTGCGGGCACTCTCGGTGTATTCCTGGCGCTCATGGCAATCGGCGGACTCGTCGGCCCCTATGTGACCGGTCTTATCGTCGATGCGGCAAGCGATCCGGGTCTCGGCTACGCCACCGCATTCCGGATCATGGGGATCGTCTCGGGTGTCTGCGCGGTCCTCGCGATCGTCCTCGCCGACCCCGACAGAGACAAGCAGCTCGTGCGAGGGAAGGCCTCCGCTTGAATTATCGGCGGTTCATCGAAGTCGCACTCCCCTGCCGATGAGGTCACTTCCGAGCTCGAGTCGTTCACTCCGAAGCGTCGCTCTGCTAGTGTCTACTGATAAGTAACTTAGTTCACGCTGACTCGCACTGACAGTGACCATCTCGGTCGAACTGAGTTCGCAGTCTTCACACCGCAACGAAGGGACACGACGATGACCGTCGATACTGCAGAGACGACAGCGATGCCCGGCACGGGAAAGACCTACGCGCTGTGGAAGAAGATGAAGGAACTGCCTCTGGGCAAGCACTTGTTCACCCAGGCCGTCTGCTTCAAGGCTCCGTATTTCCGCACGGTCCATCCGCTCATCCACGAGATGCGCCCGGGCTACTGTCGAGTCAGCGCCCCAAACCGCCGCGGTGTGCGCAACCACCTCGGCACCTACCATGCGATCGCCTCGTGCAATATGGCCGAGGTTGCCGGAGGAATGCTCACCGAGGCGACCGTGCCCGCCTCGCATCGATGGATTCCCGCGGGCATGACCGTCGAATACAACGCCAAGGCGACCACTGCGGTCACCGCGATCGCTCGCCTCGATGAGATTCCCGATTTCGGCCCCGAGAAGTTCGACATCATCGTGCCCGTCGACGTCCTCGACGCCGAGGGAACCGCCTTCGTCACGGCCCGCATCACCATGCACGTCTCGCCGAAGAAGGGCTAGTACACCGGGCTCTCACCGACCGGAGAGCAACAACACCCTCTGCGCATACGAATTCCCATCGTCGCTGAAGCGCGGCGGTTCATATCCGCCCACGGCTCCCAGCGCGATGATGAGATCGCCGAGTTCGTCGAAGATGAACTTCGCGAGCTCTTCGTCGATGGGCCAGTCAGAGCCGATTCCACGTGAGAGATCCGCGGCGTGGAGTGTGAGTTCGAGGATGCGCATCTGCACAAGCTGCTCCCCCGGAATGTTCCCGATCCGGTGAGCAACCAGCGCCGTGAGATCACAGCTGTCCGCGAGCGATCTGAACTCCCTCTCGTGCGTCCAGAATGACTCGAGCATGTCATCGCCGAGGTGGTCGGCTCCTCGCGTGGCCTCGACCTCGGCAGTGCTCGCCTGCTCCAGCAGCTTTGTGTAGCGGACTCCCCCGCCGATGAGATGGTTGATGAGCTCCGCATTCGTCCAGTCGCCGGCTCCGCTCGTGCGCTTCAGGTCGGATTCCCGCACCTTCCGGAGCGTCGTCTCCCAGCAGACTTCCGCGCGATCGAGCTGCTCTGCCGTCTCTGTGTCCATGTCCTCAGCCTACGTCGACCAGCCTCCAGAGACGCCGACTTCGACTGCGAGATCGAGAGCGACTATCACGGTGATAAGTCTCGGGAACTGAGAAAATCTGCTCAACCCATGGCCCCTGACCGTTCGGTCAGTATAGGTTGATCCTGCGCACCGCGTGATGGTATACCAATGCCGCCTGCCGGTGTGCGTATCTGCAACTCAACAATGAAGTGAGGAGCTGACCATGCCTATGGCCAGCGGTTCGGCCGACTACCTCGGCCTCGCAAATGCCCCGATACTCTGGATACTCGCTCTGGCGGTGATGGGTGTCGTCGTCGTTCAGTCGCTCATCTACATGACTGCGGTGA
>DGYFJ06202__coassemble_1621_pt1 | contig 10685 bp, 11 predicted proteins | sample DGYFJ06202__metabat2_low_PE_016 | metagenome-assembled genome bin DGYFJ06202 | reverse complement strand
TGCAGTGCAGCATCGTCACCCCCGAGGTGCTCACCGAGCTCGCATCGACCGTGAACTCACAAGGCGTCGTGGCAGTGTGCAGGGCCCTCGACGTGGAGCTGACCTCGGTGCTCGACAAGGAAGCGCAGCTCGTCGTCGTCCTGTCTCAAGTGCGCGATCCGGGCAACGCCGGCACGATCATTCGGCTGGCCGATGCCGCGGGCGCCGATGCCGTGGTGCTGACATCGTCGTCGGTGGATGTCTACAACGACAAGACCGTGCGGTCGACTGCCGGTTCGCTTTTCCACATTCCTGTCGTCACCGGAGTCGGGTTGTCCGAGGTGACCGAACTCGCGCGTGCCCGTGGCCTGCAGGTGCTCGCGGCCGATGCCAACGACGAAGCCCACGACCTTCACCACCCGTGGGACACTGGGCTGGACCTCACCGCACGCACCGCGTGGGTCTTCGGCAATGAAGCCTGGGGGATGAGTGCGGATGATCTGGAGCTGTGCGATTCGTCCGTTGCCGTCCCGATCTACGGCTCGGCCGAAAGTCTCAACCTCGGTACGGCTGCCGGCGTGTGCATCTACGAGAGTGCTCGCAACCAGCGGATGTGATGCTGCGGGAGGCTTCGGTGACTCCATTCGGATGCCTTTACGGCATTCGCTGGACCTCCAGAACGGTTCACTTTTTCCGTGGTCTGAGCTATCCTTGGCGACAAGGAACCTAGCCGAACAGTCGGATCAGCGAGGGTGGTGAGTCGAGAATGGTTGAAACAGTCGAAAGGCCGATGTCGCTATCGATGCTGAGACACCATCACCTCAAAGAGGCCGGAAGCTCGGTGGTGGCTTTTGGGGCGGGCGCGCTGATCTTCTGGGCTATTGGTTTCGGCACCGATGCCTCACCATCGGTGCCTCAAATGCTGGTGACGATCGCGTTGCCTGTGATACTTCTCAAGGAGTACGTCATCTATGTCTCGGAAGTGAAGCGTCGAGGATTCGTTGAAGTCCCGAGCATGGGGATGAGAGGCGGACTGACTTCCCAGAGACAGTTCAACTGATAGCCGCACACGAGCCAACTCAAAGATGAGCGACAGTGAGGAACAGAGGAATGGACACCACGGCCACTGAACCGCTGACCATACGTTCATTGCGCGCGAAAGCCCTCCGAGAAGGGCTGACGATCGTGGCGCAATGCGCCATCGTCGGGCTGTTCTTCATGGGCATCGGCTTCAATTCAAATGATGCCACGCAGCAGTGGAGCGTCTTCACGATCATGATTCCCGCGTTCGTGATCCTTCTTCTCGTCAAATACCAAGTCGAAAGGCAGCAACTGGAGATCGGGACCCCGCCGCTTTATTGATCGGGATTTGCCGGTCTCGGATGCGATCACCGGCGTCGCATTGACGTAGTCGTTTCAGCCAATCGGTGTGACTGGCGCAACCGCCGAGTGCGGAACTGTTCGGCCGCGGCAGCGGCCTTCGCGGTCTGCTTGTTTGCGACTAGTTCCCAGACGTAGCCGTCGAGGTCAGTGAAGTAGCCCATGCACGAACCATCGACGTCTGGACCCGGATCGGCTGATTCACCAGCGGCAACCGCACGGTCGAGTACTTCGTCGATCTCGGCTCGCGTGGCGAATGCACACTAGACGATGCTGGCACCCGGAACCGGATACTTCGAACCCGGCTGGCCCGGGAGCTCGAGATATTGTCCATACTCGTCTGCGGCGATGAAGAAGATAGATAGATGGGGCAACTCGAAAGCGACGATGCCGTTCTTTACACCGTCAGTTTCGAGTCCAAGGTCATTGGCGTAGAAGTTCGCTTTGGTCGGCGGGTCGACAACGGGCAAGGATAGGATCGTTGTTAGCGGCTTCATCCCTGCATTCGAGTGGGGATCTGCCTACACTATCGTCTACCGACCAAACCCTGCGCGATTCAGTTACCTGGACCGGTCGGATACGGGGCTAATGGGTCTGATCGAGGACTGACTATGAACATACCCACTCCGCTATCAAATGCTAGTGGTGACTGGAGAAACTTACAAAATCTATTGTTGCTTTAGCAAGCGTCGTCCGGCGGTCGCCTTTTTAGCTAGAGCTAGGCTTGGTGGTTCATCTCCAAACGTTGTCGTAACTGATCGAGGTTAGAGTCGCAAAGCGATCGGAGAACAGTTGCACCTTTGTGATATTCATCTTTTTATCTCCAGGCTCGAGGAATGTTTTGCCCATTGAATTGGATGCTGCGGTAACCCTTGGAGTATGCCGACCGCCGATGATGGTGAGTATAAGGTTTGTCAAGTCGTTGAACATTCGATTGCGTTGAAATACAAACTGCTTGCCTGGCCGTGCAGGACAGGATGTCGACAAGGCGGTAAACGTGATCGGAAGCAACGAGTAAGGGAATCTTGCCACAACTCACCTGAGGACTAAGCATCAAATTTCATACTTTTGAGGGAAGCGGGACCGCAACATCGCTTGATAGTTTGTACCTGCCGGTCGTGCTTCAGACGTTCGACCGCTCAAGTAATGTCCAACCAGCAGAACGAAACATTCACAGGAGAGCAACGATGAGTCGGACAATGTCGAGACCGATCGCGATGGTTTCGCTAGCCCTACTACTGGCAAGCGTTTCAACAGTCCAGGTTGGCTCTGGGGCAGTGGCCCAGGAAGTCCCGGAACCAACTGCCATCAACGTGGAAGCAAGTGCTGAGATCAACAAGAGTTCACTTGATCTTCAGGGCCCGGTTTCGCGATTCAACGTTTTACTTCCGACGGTCGGCAGCCACAATCATCGCCCTGCGGTCGTTGAGAACGGAACAGGGGCCGAATTTTCATTGAACCGCGTGGATCCGGGCGATGCCACTCTGCGTACCGAAGTTGAGGATGGTACTGATGTCGAGGTCGTAGAAGACGACCAGGGTGATCAGTCGATTCAGCTGACTGACGCAAATGGAGAAATCGTCGGCGGCATAGTAATTGAAGCTACTCGCTCGAGCAATGGCGAACCTGTTCATTCCGAACTGGCGTTAGAAGGTGAAACGATTACGCCGAAGTTCGTGGCAGGAAATGATGAGGTCAAGGAGCCTGTGTCCGTCGATGTATACGCTTCAACTGTTTGGTACAACAAGGGCTGGGTAACTAAAAAATCTGGCAAAAAATATGTCGTGAATCTAGATCCTACGAGGCTTGGAAGGAAGCAAAATGCCTTGAACACGCATAAAACACATGTCAAGCATGCGAAGAAGGTGCTTGGATCTGCGAACACTAAGAAATACTGGAACTACAATATCGAACAGCAGTTTCTCTGTCGCGTTGTAGGGGCATGGTTCCCGACGGGAGTGTATAATATGGAGTCTTGGCGGCCCACTAAGAAATGGCAGCAGATCGCGAACCCTTTCGATCGTTGCAACCGGAAGTAATAGGTAAAGGATTCTGTTAAAATGAAACTATTCAAACCGGCTCTTATTGTTCTTATAGCGCTGTTCTCGCTCAGTATATTGGCAATCATCGGAATTGCACTAATTACCTTTTCCACCGATGGCGGCGGGTTCGCGGGATCTGACCTTCTGGTAGGAATTGGGTTTGGTTCGATGCTGGTAGCAATCGCTTGTCCGGTTCTTATCGCGCTATTGGTTCTTGCGTCGTGGATTAAGCGTCGCTCGGATATGAAAGTCTAGCTGAGTTCTTCATACTTTCGCATTCTTGTGAACGCTATCCCGCCCTGCGGTCGGAGGCAGGGCGGGAGTCTCACCGGAAGTATATATTCTTGACTGTATGGATTAAGACGCGGGGAATGTTGTTTGGTCTCTTGTACTAGTATTGCTATTTTGCTCTGTCGTGGATGATCCGGGGGATAGCCTGGTATCTTGTCTGCCGTGACTACTGATTGGGACTTGGCTCACTACTGTTGAGGTCTCGTCGTGTAGTGGGTGGCTGCATCGGCGGTCATGGCAAAATGCGACCACTGAGATGGACAGCCGATGAAACCTGTGGTGGACTGCGAATGCGACGTGTGGCTCGGCCTCGAGGGGGCTCTACCACCCGTCACGGGTGCGGATTGGGTCGGAAGGTTAGCGGGACTTTGACAACCAACTCGCCCGGGACAGAATCGCGATTAGGGACTCGCTCTTGAGGTTGTCAATCGAGTAGGGCAGAGTGCTCGTCATCGTCAACCATTCGATAACGATCGGTGCGTTTCCTGCGCGGCTGTCTGGAATTGTGGTGCCAATTTTGCTTCGTTGCCTTGACTAGCGGTGCGGAAAACGGCCGACCTGTTTCCGCGCCAGGCGAAGATTGATGCCAGGGACTTGTTGAGCATGGTCGACACTACCTGTACGGAAGCGCTTTTCGGTGGCACCTGTGTAACGAAGTGGTGTGTAACCTCGCAACATCGTGGACACCGAACCTCACCACTTCAGGGACAACCGATCTCAGAGCTTTGTACACAACTACCGCTGCCTCCGCTGAGGAGGGAGCGGTCCGGAATCGAGTTCATCTACCGGAGCATGAATACGTCGGGCATATCCTCACCACGCGAGGCGAACTCTTCAACATACTGTTCGTATTTTATGCGCCATTGCTTCGTCGGATTCGCGACCTGGACTCCACGGATCGCATAGGAAGAAATGAAGCGTCCTCGTACGCCGAGAGCGACCATCGGCAAGGGGAAGGAGAACACAATCTCACCGGTGCCCATGTCCGTGAGCAAGAATGTCTGATCGGTGATCGTACGATAAAACTGCCGATCAGCAAAAGTCGACGGCAGCGACACGTGATAGCCGTGATAGTACACTTGCCGGTTCGCTCGCGTGACGGTTACGACCGACTGATCAGAACGCTGCCTATCCGAAGCGGTGTCCGGGAGGACATGTCCATTCTTCGTGATCGTCAGCCCAGCACGGTTGAGCTGATTCTGCCGCTGCAAACGGGCCTGTAGATATTCTCGTGCTTTCGCCTCAAGAACAGCCATCGGAATCGGTTCGGTGGCCGGAGTGTGCTCGACGAGGTTCCATGCTTGAGTCGGCGTGGCATCGTTGAGCGACTGGTGCGGCCGACGCGAGTTGTACTGATCACGGAAACGCCGAATAATTCGCCGCAGCTGCTCGACCGTTGCGGCCCGGTTCGCGTCGAGGAAACGCACCAGTGTCTGGTGGGAGCGTTCGTTCTTGCCCTGCGTCGTCGGCTTGCCTGGCAGGCCGCTGATGGGCATTGTTCCATGAGAGGCGAGGAACACTTCCACGGCTCCGATCGTGCCCTGCCGAAGTTGGTTGAACGCCGAGGAATTGTCCGATAGGACCTCCTGCGGGGCACCATGAGCAGCGATCGCGTCTGCGAGCACCGATTTGGCGTCCGTACTGTTCTCAGCACGAATATGAGCGGTCGTGCCGACGTCGAACCGGGTGGAGTCATCGAGGAGCTGATAGATCGTCACCGTCTGACCATCGGTCAGGTCGTATTCGAAGGCATCAAGTTGCCATAACGACATTGCGGTGGCGCGGACGAAAGGGATGTAGGACGATTTGGGGCGCTTCTTCGGTGAGGCATCGACGTGGCCGACGCTGGCCAGCAGGCGGGCGATCGTCGCCGGCGACGGGATCGTCGTGGCCGGGAACGTCTCGGAGATTGCGGCCTCGTAGTAGATAGTGCGGGGGCCATAGTCCCATCCGTCGGCTTTGAGTTGCTTGCGGATTCGGACGAGTTCATTGACGACCTGGCGACCGTATCGCCGGGCGGGTTGTTTCGGAGCTCGCGACCGGGGATGCAGCGCCGCGGTTGATTCTTGTTGGCTGCGGGTGCGGATCTTATAGAAGGCACTACGTGAGATTTTGTGGGCGCGGCAGAACTCGGTGACGGACAGCGCGTTCGGCTGCGTCGGGTCGTAGTTGATGATGGCTGCTCGGATCTGGGGTGTCAGAGAATTCGTCATTCTCTCCGGCTACCACGACGCTGCCAGTGTCCACGAAGTCATGAGACATAGTGTCTCCGATGTCATGAGATCGTGTGTCCACGATGTGTTGAGACAGGACATACAAAGCTCTGAGATCGGTTGTCCCTGAAGTGGTGAGGTTCGGTGTCCACGATGTTGCGAGGTTACACACCGGTTCAATCCACAGGTGCTACCGAATGCACCTTCCCTACACTACCCGGACGACGCCGCACATTTTGAGGTCGGGTGACTCTGACCCGTTGTCCTTGCCAATCGTAAGGCCGGGGCCAGCAGCGACGAGGATCATGCACGCGATACTACGCACGCGACCAATCGGCATGATCCCTGCTGTTCCCGATCCCTCATGAGACGGGACGCGCCCGCGTAGGTTGAACCTATGGACGTAGAGGTAGAAGCGACCAGTTTGACTTATTTGGTCCCTCGTCTTGAGGCCCTCCTGACAGCCAGTGATTGCATCGCGTTCCAGCCAGATGGTCATTTGGCCGCGTATGCCGGTATTGCGCCGGTCTGGAACCACGATTCGAAGCAAGTTCCCGTCGTGGGCGAGGAACTAGACCTTGAAGAATGCGTTGTTCAACTTAAAAAGAGTCGCGAGGTGTCATGACTCTATTTTGGAAAGACTATTCTGCACGGAAATGGGTGGAGTGGAAGCGGCAAGTTGCGGCGGCGAACTTGATATTCCGAGCTGCGTCATCCGAAGCGACTAGGGTGACCCTATGGTAATCGAAGCCCCACGCCCACCGAAGCTCAGCCTCGGCGATCTGGTTCAGGGATTCCTCGGCGATATCGGTTCAGAGGACTTCCTCGAAGGCATGGAGTTCATCGACCTCAACCTCGCCGAGGCAGACGCCACCCAAGCGACGTTCCTCGACTGCCGATGGTCGAACGTCAACTTCGGCGATGCCGACGCACCGATCGACCTCACCGGAGCCAGGATCTCCGGTACCGAGATCGCGGACTGCCGTGCCGACACCTGGAACATGACCCGTGGAAACCTGTTGCACACCGAGATCTCCGGAACACGGATCGGTGCCGGCGTTGTCTATGACAGCGTGTGGGAGAAGGTGCGATTCACCGATTGCCGTATCTCCTACCTCAACCTGCGCGGGGCGAAGCTCACCGATGTCGAGTTCCGCGACTGCAAGATCGACGAGATCGACCTCGACCGGGCGAAGGTCAGCCGGGTCGCGTTTACGGGCAGCAGTGTCGGCGTCTTCCAGTGCGAAGGCGCCACCCTCGGCAACGTCGACATCCGGGGATTGGAACCGCACAAGATCTCCGGCGTGCACTCGCTGCGCGGAGCGACCATCGACGACACCCAGCTCATGCTCTTCGCCGAACTCTTCGCCTCGGAACTCGGCATCACCGTGGAGTGAGGGCCACAAGCCGGTCGAATTAAGAACCGCCGGGCGCCGAGGCGCGGCGAGCGGTATCGCGCCGGTCGATGGCAGCACCTACTTCCTTGATCGCTGTGCGGATCACTCGTCCATAACCGTCGTCAGGCAATGCTTCGCTGTGTTCCTCTGCCGCAGAGATGTGCTCCGCCGCGGTATCGAATGATCCCAGCCGTCGGAGATTGTCACCGATATTGAGGTGGAGGCTGGGATAGAAGCCGGCGACCTGAAGCGACTGGTGATGTGCCTGCGCGCGTTCATCACTGAGCGAAGCAGCGGCGTCGAGAGCTCGAATGTCCCAGATGAGTGCCTCGGCCGGGTGATCAAAGAGATCGGCGAGATAGTGCGCAAGTGTGCAGCGATGGAAGGGATCGCCGGAGGGGCCGACCTCCTGCCAGAGGTCGACTAGCTGGCGCCGAGCCGTGTCCACGTCACCTGCTCTCCCGAGTTCGACGGCTCGACCGATCGTCTCCATCGTCGGATCGGGTGCGGCTGGTGTAGAGGTCATGGTGGTCTGCTCCTGTCTGTATCAGTGGGCGGGTGCCTGGCACGGCATGATGACGGTGGTGAAGTCTCCGTCATCAGCTGAGCGCAGGATGACGGGTTGATCCGACGCAGAGACGTCGAGGATGAGATCGTTTCCGAGCGCATTGGTCATAGCCGGATGCAGTGTCGTGAGTTCGAACCACAGAGTGATCTCAGAGTCATCACCCGTGCCTTCGAGATCGGGGACGTCATCAGGAGCCAGAACCTGTATCCCACTCGAGGTGAGTCGCAAACCGAGCTTTTCCAGCGGCCTCTGTTCCATCGTCCCCAACAGCTGCCTGCGGTCGACCATGCAGTGGTGGACTGCTGTCGGTAGGGACTCGAAGAAGTCGTGGGTATCCGGAAATGGCTCATCGATCAATGGGCACTGGTGCACGGTGCCGTCTTCAAGCACGAGGTGCAGGAAACTTTCGTGAGCCGCGAGAGTCACTGTCGGGCTTCTGCGGACCATCGAAACGGTGTTCCGAAGAGCATCGCCGGACACGGTGCCTGCCCACGTCGTACCTGCAGACCGGCTCGGCACCAGGGTACGACTGGCGAAGCGGTAACGGTCCGTCGCCGCCAATGCGAGTGCGTCCGGTTCGACGCAGAGGCGAACCCCGTTGAGAACGGGGAAGCTGGGATCGTCGGTGGTAGTGGCCAGAAGCTGGTCGACTGCTGCGGCAAAGATGGGCCCGGGGAGAGCGCACAACGATGCCGAAGACTTCGATTGCAAAGACTGGGTGAGGCGTGCGGCCACGTGGTGTAATCGCGCGTTTTCAGCCGACACCCTGCGCATATGGTCATTCAGGAGCCGCAGCGATTCCGCAGAATCGGACGCAGTTTCGGCCGTGAAGAACCGAGAGACATCGGGCAGCGGCATTCCGAGCTCGCGAAGCTCCCGCAGTCTCTCGGCCGTGTGTATCTGTTCCTCACTGTAGAAGCGATATCCGGTCTGGGCGTCGACGTGGTCAGGGCGGAGGATGCCGGCATCGTCGTAGAATCGCAGCGCGCTCGCCGTCAGACCCACTATTCGGGCGAAGGCGCCGATCGGCATCAAGTCAGAATCAGTCACTCGCACATTGTCCGGTCTCAACCGACTTGAAGGTCAACCCCTGTCATTCGTCGTCCAACCCCTCCGGGCTGTCCGGGGGAGTGAAATAGGTTCTGCGCAGGTAGATCAACGCAGCGACACAGATCGCCGCTGCCACGACCGCGGTGACGGCCACGTCGACGAGGTCTGCTCCGCCGACCAACAGCGACGGCAGAACGAAGCCGCCCACCAACGAGCACAGCAATACGACTCCCAGCGGAACGCTGCCGATGAAGCTTCTGACCTCGAGCCTGACACTTCGCGCCCGAAACACAGCCCAGACCACCATCGCCGAAGCGGCCGCCACCACGAATATCACCCAGAGCAGTGAATTGATCGGTCGATCCCGGAGGACGGCTTTGGCGATCTCGCCGAGAGATCCCCACGCACAGAGCGTGGAGATCCCCAGCAGAATCGTGAAGATCCGTGACCGCAGCAATCGACCAGCTACCCGATCAGGGCCGGATGGGCTGAGTGCCTCACCGCTTCCCCAACTCGTCGATGAGCACGCGCTTGTTCTCCGAGTAGTCGACGGGCACGACCACGACGTGCACACCGCCGGCCTCGAACGCATTCTCCAGGGCATCGCTGATGCTGTCGACATCCTCGACGCGGGTGCCGGTGGCCCCATACGACTCCGCGTACTTCACGAAATCAGGGTTGCCGTAAGTCAGACCGTAGTCGGGGAATCCGTCCGCAGCCTGCTTCCACCGGATCATGCCGTAGGCGTTGTCCTCGAGGATGACGACAACAAGATCGAGACCCAAACGCACAGCGGTCTCCATCTCCTGGCTGTTCATCATGAACCCACCGTCGCCGACCACGGCCATGACCCGACGCTCCGGGTAGGTCAGCTTCGCCCCGATCGCCGAGGGCAGCCCGGCGCCCATCGTCGCGAGAGCATTGTCGAGCAGCAGGGTGTTCGCCCGGGTCGTGCGGTAGTTGCGGGCGAACCAGATCTTGTACATTCCGTTGTCCAGGGCCACGATCCCATCGGTCGGGACCACGTCGCGGACCTCCTGGACGATCCGCTGCGGGATGAACCGATCCTCATCGGCTCCCTCGTGGATCTTGATGAGGATCTCATCACGCATCGGAAGGAGCGCCTCGGCGGTGGGCACGGGACCGCCGAGTACCTCGGCGAGCTTGTCCAGGGACGGACCCAGGTCACCGATGACCTCGAACTGCGGGAAATACACCTGCTCGACGATGGCGGGACGGTACCCGATGTGCACGACGGTCGGCCCGGTCTCATCCATCGTGAACGGCGGCTTCTCCGTCGTATCGTGACCGATGGTGACGATGACATCGGCCGCATCGATCGCGTCGTGGACGTAGTCACCGGACGTCAGCGCCGCCGTGCCCATGTACAGATCCGACGCGCCCGTCACCGACCCCTTGCCCATCTGCGTGGTGACGTAGGGGATGCGCATCTGGGCGACGAAACGCGACAGCGCCTCACTGCACGAGGCCCGGGAAGCATCCGCACCGAGCATGAGCAGCGGGTTCTTCGCCTCCTTGATGACGTTCGCGGCGTTCGCGATCGCCGTATCCCCGGCGACGGGCCGACCGTTCGTATGCGGTTCGACGAGCTCGAACCCGTCGACCGGCATCCCCGCGATGTCCTCGGGCAGTTCGAGGTGGACAGGTCCGGGACGTTCGGCCTGAGCGGCGCGGAACGCCTCACGGACTATCGTCGGAATCATCGCCGCCGAGGTGATCTGCTTGCTCACCTTCGTCAGCGGGT
>DGYFJ06202__coassemble_1519_pt1 | contig 11535 bp, 7 predicted proteins | sample DGYFJ06202__metabat2_low_PE_016 | metagenome-assembled genome bin DGYFJ06202 | reverse complement strand
CCGAGGCGGAGCAGCTGACGACCGCGATCGAAGACGGGTGCGCGGCCGGTTCCGTCCCGCTGACCACCGAGCTCTCCCCGTTGCCGACCCATGCGACTGGCACGCTGGGACACCATTTCCGGGCCGTCATGCTCGAACTCGCCACGAACGTCATCCGCTACTCCGTCCCGGGCACGCCCTCAACCCTCGCCGTCGAAATGCGAGGTGGGAGCGGTGACCGAGCCGAACTGCTGTGCCGCAGCACGAACGAATCCCCGACCACGTTGACTCAGGCCCCGCGGTCGCTGTCCCGCCGTGCCAAAGCCGTGGGCGGAGTCTGCCGGGTGAACGCGGATGATCAGAAGAGAACCGTCGTCGAGGTGGCCCTGCCGATCCGCTTCATCTCCGGTTCCGCATCGGCTTCCACGAACGACGCCATGATCGACGTCGTCGATGAGGACTTCGAGACCAGCACCGAGGCGCCTGGTGCGAGCAGTGCAGGCACGTCGACGCCGAACGGTGCCGCCGTCGCCGACCGTTCCGTCGACTCCGGCATCACCGGTCCAGACGCCCAGTTCAGAGAGGCCGACCGCCGCACGAAGGGCGACCGCGACAAGGTCGACGCCTGATGACGTCGCACCCGCACACAGCCTCTGACGCGACCCCTCACCCGGACTTGGAGGCGACCCAGCCGACCACCAAGTCAGCAGGCCAAGGCGTCACCTCGGAATCCACCGACCGCACCTCCGTCCTCGTCGTCGATGACGATTCGTGGACGACACGGGCGGTGGCAGCGGCGCTGACCGATGCGGGCTCCTTCCGCGTCCTCGACCCCGTCCACTCCGGCGAAGAGGCCATCGCCGCCTTCGACGCCGAACGCCCCGACCTCGTCCTCATGGACGTCAACATGCCGCCGGGAATGAGCGGCGTCGATGCGACGGCGGCCATCATGGACCTCGACCCCGAGGCTCGCGTCGTGCTGCTGACGACCGTGTCACCTGGACCGGGACTCGCGCGCGGGCTCGAAGCCGGCGCACTCGCCGTCCTCAACAAAGCGGCCGGCGAGAGGGAGCTCGTCTCGATCGTGCGGGCCGCCTCAGCGGGGGAGAGCCCCGAACTGCTCAAAGGACTGGCCGAGGACATCGCCATCAGCGGTGACCACCTGCCCGACGCCCCCAGCGCAGCACCGCAGCTGACTGCCCGCGAGATGGAGCTGCTCACCCTGCTCTGCCAGGGCCACGGCTACGAGGAAATCGCCGCCGCCCAATCGGTGGCCCTGTCCACCGTGAAGTCGCACGCACGCAACCTGCGCATCAAACTGGGCGCGCGCAACCTCGCTCAGCTCGTCGTCCGCGCCCTCCAGTTCAAATTCTTTTCCCCGGAGTGACCACTCCGCCGAGGCGGCCGATCCGCCCGGCTTCACCCCCACTTTTCCGGGGCGGCTGGTCCCTTTGAATCAGGCCCTCCCGACCGTGGGCGGTCGTTGACTACAGTGGGAACATGACCGAGACCGCGAGCCCGCGCCTGTCCCGCCTGATCCGGGACACGGAGGGGCTCCTCCTGCCGCTGACGGAAATGGCTGACGACATCGTGGTCGCCCGAGTCGAATTCGGGTTCGATCTGCCGAAGGCTCCCACCGCAACGCGGGCCACACCGCAGACCGCTTCGCTCGCCGAGGCGGCCGGCCACGTTGCTCTGGCCGGTGCCGTTGTCCTCGCCACCGAACCGGTGCACAGCCGTGCCGGGCTCGATGCGGTGTTGACCGATTATGCGGGAGCCGCCGCCCTCGTCGTTCCGCCCGGAACGCACAGTCACCTCGGCGATGGGGTCGATCTGCGGGGGAGCGGAGGCCACATTCCGGTCCTCCTCGAACGCTCGCCGCATGTGACGTGGTCGGAGATCCTCGTGCATCTGCGGCAGCTCGTCGAAGGTGCGACGAGCGCCGTGGCCTGGCCCGACGTCGACGATCTGAGCGCTCTGGCTGCCGTCATCGCCGAAACCACGGGTGCATCGATCACGATCGAAGACCCGACCTCGCGTGTGCTCGCTCATGCCAACCTCGGCGACGAACTCGATGAGATCCGACGCGAGACGATCCTGTCCGGGGCCATCCCCGACTGGCGGATCGCCGAGCTCGAGGAATCCGGATTCCTGGACACGATCCGCCGTTCGACCGACGTCGTCGAACGCCCTGCCGAAGGCACGTCACCGGCCCGGTCGGTCATCGCTCTGCGCAGCGAAGGTGAGCTCATCGGCACGATCTGGGCTGCCTACCCGGCCGAGGTCGACCCGGAACCGCTGCGCGAGGTGCTGCGTGACGCCGCCCGCGCGGCCCTGCCCGTGATGCTGCGGACCCTGCGCCGGTCACCGTTCGAGAAGCGCATCCGCCGGGAGGCGCTCGGCGCGATCCTCGCCGGTTCGGCCGACCTCGGGCCGTCGGCGACCCTGCTGTCGCTGCCGTTCTCCGGCAGCTTCTGCGTCCTTGCCTTCACCGAAGTGGCCCCCGACAGAGAGCCCGTCCTGCGGTTCCATCTGCGGGCCGCCTTCGCCGATGCCGTGCTCGCGCACGTGAGCTCCGCAGGCGCGGGTCCTGCAGGTGCGGGGCAGTCCCGTGCCGGTTCAGCTTCTATCGGTCCTGCAGGTGCCGTCTCCGCGCATGCCGGCGCGGGCCGAGCAGCCGCCGGAGAGCGAGTGCACCTCGCGGCATTGGTGCAGATGAGCGAGCCGACGAGTGCCGATCAGGTGCGCGATCACGTGATCGCCGCCCTGCGCAGGTCCCTGCCGAAGACGGAGACTCTGTGCTTCGGAGTCGGCACACCGGTCGACCGGCTCGATGCCGTGCATCGATCGTGGACCGAAGCTGCATACGTCGTCGACGCTGTGCAGAGCAGCACCCAAGACGACGGTGGTGCGAACGACGATGACGGCGAAGAGACCGCGAGCCGGAAGCGTTCGGGTACGTATGGAAGTCAGGGTGCCCACGGCCGGATCGTCGGCGTGACGATCCGCGACGTCGCTGCGAGAGTCGTCGGTCTGCAGGTCGCCGATGTGCTGCTGTCCGCGGACGACCAGTCGATCGGTGGAGGTCGAGTGCCTGTGGGCCAGCGAGGTTCTGCGGATCAGCGGGGTCCCGGCGGCGGAGTCCTCGCCCCGGCACAGGCCCTGGCCGCTCACGACGAACTGCACAACGGCAGCCTGCTCGAAACCCTGCGCGTCTACTTCGCCACGGTCGGCAACTCGGCCGAGGCATCCCGCCGACTGCATGTGCACACGAACTCGCTGCGACACCGTCTCGGTCGCATCGAAGAGATCACCGGACTCTCGACCGCGGAGCCGGCCGAGAGGCTCTGGCTCGAACTCTCGGTGCTCGCTTTCGACCGGTCGTGAGAAACCTACAACCAGCGTTGGCGAAGATTGGCGAATAATCGTCCGTTCTCCGAGGTCAGCCGTCCTAAAGTGACAACAGATCTCAAACAAAGGACGTTATGCCCAGCCATCACCATGCGATTCCGAACCGTCGTGCCCGCGCCATCCGAGCCATCGCAGAGAACAGCGCTCCGCCCACCGACGCTGGCGTTTCCGTGCAGCCATCAAGCGCCTCCGCGCAGCCATCGTCCGCGCCCACACAGTCAGCCGCCGTCCCCGCGCTGACCGACGATGCCGCAGTGCTCGGACTCATGGATCTCGACTGGGTCGACACGGCCTTCGAACGGCTGACCTCGGCATTCGCATCGGACCGCGAAGTGCTCCACGCAGTGGCCTGCAAGGCAGTGCCGCTGCCGTCGCTGCTGAGCCGCTATGCCGAAATGGGAGCCGGCTGCGAAGTCGCCAGCCCCGGTGAACTCGAACTCGCCCTCTCGGCCGGATTCGCCCCCGAACGCATCGTCTTCGACTCACCGGCCAAGACCTGGGCCGAATTGAACCGGGCCGTCAACCTCGGTGTCTCGATCAACGTCGACAACTTCGACGAACTCGCCCGCCTCGACACGATCCTGGCCGAACGGAACAATGCGACTGCCACGACCGCCTCGGCGAGGATCGGGGTCCGCATCAATCCGCAGTCGGGCACGGGCTTGATCGGTGCCCTGAGCACCGCCACTCAAACCTCGAAATTCGGTATCGGCCTCGCCGACCCGGGCGCAAGGGAGGCCCTCATCGAGGCCTACCTCGCTCGCCCCTGGCTGAATCAGGTCCACGTCCACTCGGGGTCGCAGGGCATCAGCCTCGACAAGGCCGCCGTCGGAATCCGCGCCGCCGTCGACCTCGCCGAGGAGATCAACTCCCGTGCCTCGGCCCGCCGGATCACGCGCATCGACATCGGCGGGGGACTGTCGGTGAACTTCGACGGCGAGGACATCACCCCGACCTTCGCCGACTACCGCGCGGTGCTCGAGGAGCAGGTGCCGGGCCTGTTCGACTTCGACATCGTCACCGAATTCGGCCGCGCCCTCCTCGCCAAGGCCGGCACCGTCCTCACCCGCGTCGAATACGCGAAGACCACCGGCGGGCGCCGCATCGCCATGACCCAGGCCGGCGTCCAGGTCGCCACCCGCACCGCCTACGCCCCGAACGACTGGCCCCTGCGGATCCTGCCGTTCACCCCCGACGGGAACCCCAAGACCGCCGAGGCGGCCGACTCCGAAATCGTCCCGACCGACGTCGCCGGTCCCGCCTGCTTCTCCGGAGATCTGCTGGCCCGGGATCGGATGCTGCCGCGCCTCGACGCCGGTGACCTTGTCGCCGTGCCCGAGACCGGTGCCTACTACTTCTCGAACCCGTTCTCCTACAACCTGCTCCCGCGCGTGCCCATCTTCGGCTATCGCACCGCACCCGACGGCAGCACCGAGTTCTTCCTCATCCGCCGCGGGCAGACGATCGCCGAAGTCCTCGCCGAGGCGGGGGAGACCGAACTGCGCGCGCTGAGTCCCGAACACCGGGACTTCGCTGCCGAACCCATTGCGCAAGGCAGCTGATTTCGAGCCGCCTGTGGCATCTGCACAGTGACCGGCAAGCATATTTGTGTGTTGTTGTGCCGTTTTCACGTCACTTCGAACGTAGAGTGATGGAGAACACATCTGTCCTGACCCGGGGGAACACCCCGATTCGCCCGGGTCGGGGGAGCACAAGTGAATCACCGCACGAGAAGAAAGACAATGATGTTCACTTCACACTCAATGCGCAGAGGCTGGCAACGGTGCCTGGCCGGCGTCGCAGCACTCGCCCTTGCCGGATCGATGGCCACCTCCCCGGCGCAGGCAGCTACTTCGGAAGCTCCGGCCTCCGACAACGTGCTGCGGATCGCCACCGACGGATTCATCGACTCCTTCAACCCATTCACCTCCTTCTACCTCGTGCCGACGAACACCTTCCGGTACATGTACGAGAACCTCGTGGCCAACGACGCCAAGGACGGCTCGGTCACCGAGGGACTCGCCACCGAATGGAACACGGACTCCGAGGGCAAGGTCTGGACCTACACGATCCGCCCGGACATGAAGTGGTCCGATGGTGAACCGCTGACTGCGAAGGACGTCGCCTGGACCTACAACCAGATGATGGAGAAGGAAGAGATGGCGGTGGCCAACGGCAGCCTCGTCGAGAACTTCGACAAGGTCGAGGCCCCCGATGACGGCACCGTCAAGATCACCCTGAAGAAGCCGCAGGCGAACAACCCCGGCCAGGAGATCCCCGTCGTGCCTGAGCACGTGTGGTCGAAGGTCGACAAGCCGGGCGAATTCAAGAACGACAAGAAGTCCGTCGGCTCGGGACCGTTCCAGCTCGAGAGCTACGAAGCGAACAAGTCGATCACGCTCAAGGCGAACCCGAACTTCTGGCGCGGCAAGCCGAAGCTCGACGAGATCCAGTACCGCTACTACACGAACTCCGACGCCCAGGTGCAGGCGATCCGCTCCGGCGAAGTCGACTTCATCACCGGGCTCAGCCCCGACCAGTTCACGGCGCTGGAGGATGCGGACAACGTCGAACTCAATGACGGCAACGGCCGCCGCTTCAACGGAATCTCCATCAACTCGGGAATCGCCGACTCGAAGGACAAAGAATTCGGCACCGGGCACGAGGCGCTGAAGGACAAGAAGGTCCGCCAGGCCATCCGCGCCGGCATCGACTCCGAGACCCTGCGCAAACAGGTCATGCAGGACTATGCGCAGCCGGCCACGAGCTTCATCCCAGCCGTCTACCCTGACTGGGCACTCAAGTCCGACAACCCCGTCATCAGCGGATTCGACGTCAAGAAGGCGAAGAAGCTCCTCGACGACGCGGGCTGGAAGGAAGGATCCGACGGCATCCGCGAGAAGGACGGTGAGAAGCTCCAGCTGCGTTTCCTCACCGATGCGGATATTCCGACCGAGCAGAGCACGGCGAAGTTCCTGAAGCCGTGGATGAAGGACATCGGCATCGACCTGAAGAACGAATCCTCCGACGTCGACACGGTGTCCGAGCGCACCACCAAGGGCGACTACGACATGTACTTCTCCGGCTGGTCGATCAACCCCGATCCGGACTATCAGCTGAGCATCAACACCTGCGGCCAGCGCCCAGATGCCGAAGGCAACGGCGGCACCAGCCAGGACGGTTGGTGCAACAAGGAATTCGACAAGCTCTACAAGGCTCAGCACGTCGAACTCGATCAGGCCAAGCGACAGGACCTCGTGCAGAAGGCTCTGGCCATCCACTACGAGGAGACCCCCTCGGTGACGCTGTGGTATCCGAACCAGCTCGAGGCCTACCGCTCCGACCGGTTCGAGAACTTCACGAAACAGCCCACTGACGGCGGCGCCATCGCCAACCAGGTCGGCTACTGGGGATACTCCTCGGTCGAACCCGTCAGCGAAGAGGAAGCCACCGGCGGTGGAATGGGCGCCGGCGGTTGGATCGGCATCGGGGCCGCGGTCATCGTCGTCCTCGGCGGAGGCGGCTGGCTGCTCAGTCGACGCAAGAAGTCCGACGACCGCGAATAGTCCCCACACCCACAGTCCGGGTGCCGCACCTCAAGCACCACCTGCGGCACCCGGACCCTTGGGCCTGTCCCCACCACCTGGAGCACCACAGTGAGCACACCCACCCACGATCCCCATTCCACGGATTCCACGCAGGCGAACACAGCCCAAGCGAACGTCGACACCGTCGATATGGACGAACCACCGGCAGGCGGATCGTTCGCCCGTTACCTCCTGCGCAAGCTCGGCGGTGCCGCGACGTCGATGGTGCTGGTCATCCTGCTCGGCTTCTTCGCCTTTCGCATGCTGCCCGGCGATCCTGTGCTCAAGATCGCGAAGGAACGGCCGATGTCCCCGGCGCAGATCGCCGAGCTGCGCAGCCAGTACGGACTCGACAAACCCGTCATCATGCAGTTCTGGGACTACCTCGTCGGCATCGTCACCGGCGACCTCGGCGAGTCCTACGTGTATCGGAAGTCCGTGTCCTCGCTCATCGGCGACTACCTCGGCCCGACTCTGCTGCTCACCGCCACCGCGGCCGTCATCGCCATCGTCATGGGCCTGTGGCTCGGACAGCTCTCGGCCTGGCGACGCAATACGCTGTTCGACAAGATCGCGTCCTCGACCTCGCTGATCTTCTGGTCCGTGCCCACGTTCTGGCTCGGCCTCATCCTGCTCATGATCTTCGGCGGCACCCTCCAATGGCTGCCCACCGGCGGCATGATCACTCCAGGTCTCGACCCGTGGTCGCCTGCCGGGATAATCGACGTCATCAAACACCTCATCCTCCCGGTCGTCTCGCTCGTCGCCGTCGTCTATGCACAGTTCCTCATGATCATGCGCGCCTCCCTGCTCGAGGAGATGAGCGAGGACTACCTCACGACAGCCCGGGCGAAGGGCCTCACCGAGGATGAGGTCCGCCGTCGTCACGCCGTGCCCAATGCGCTGCTGCCGACCGTCACCGTCGTCTTCCTCCACATCGGCGGACTCATCGCCGGCGCCGTCACCGTCGAAGCCGTGTTCTCGTGGCCGGGGCTGGGCAAACTCACCTTCGAAGCCATCCGCGGCCCCGACCTGCCGCTGCTGCAAGGCACCTTCGTCGTGTTCTCGGCGATCATCATCGTGATGAACCTCGCCGCCGACATCGTCTACCGATTCCTCGATCCCCGCGTCAGGAGGGCCTGATGAGCGCGAACACCCCCGCCGAGGCGGCCCCCGGCCCCTCATCGAACGAACCGGATCCGCGTGGATCGGGTTCCCGCACGTCGACCTCAGCCGTCGACGGTGCGAAGCTCGTACGCGAACGCCGGCTGAACAACGCGAAGAAGAACTGGGCGCTCTTCCGCTCCGACGTCCCCGCACTCATCGGCGCCGTCGTGCTCCTCTTCTTCGTCATCATTGCGATCGCCGCCCCGCTCATCGCACCGGCGTCGATGCTCGACGTCACGAAGCAGCTCGACGTTGACCGCTACGCTCCGCCGAGTCTCGACCACCCGCTGGGCACCGACGACTTCGGCCGGGAGATGTGGGTGCGCATCCTCTGGGGAGCCCGCGTCTCGATCCTCGTCGGCGTCGCCGCGACCGTCATGTCGATGGTCATCGGCACCATCATGGGTCTGGCCGCCGGTCACTTCACGGGACTGTTCGGCGGGATCATCATGCGCATCGTCGACTTCTTCATCGTCCTGCCCTCCCTGCTGCTGGCGATCGTGCTGTCCTCCGTGTTGGAGCGCGGAGTCTTCACGATCGTCGTCGCCATCGGGCTGACCTCATGGGCGTCGACGGCACGGATCGTGCGGTCGCAGACGTTGAGCGTCGAATCCCGGCTCTACATCGAACGGGCGCGCATCCTCGGTGCCGGTCATTCCCATATCCTGTTCCGTCACCTGCTGCCGGCGGTGATGCCGCTCGTGCTCGCGAATACGACCCTGACGGTCGGCGGGGCGATCATCGCCGAATCGACGCTGTCGTTCCTCGGCCTCGGCGATACGTCGAAGGAGTCGTGGGGCACGATCCTGAAGAACTCGATGGACGTGTCCGCGGCGACCTCCGGCTACTGGTGGTACGTGCTCACCCCGGGCATCGCGATCCTGCTGGTCGTGCTCGCATTCACGATGGTCGGGCGCGCGTTCGAGGCCATCATCAACCCCGCCCTGAGGAGCCGCTGATGACCGATCTGAGCTTTGAGAACGTCTCGATCACCTACCGCTCCTCCTCCGACCGCGGGGACGTCGTCGCCGTGGAGGACGTCAGCCTCGACCTGCCTGCCGGGGCCACCTTGGGCATTGCGGGAGAGTCCGGGTCGGGGAAGTCGACGCTGATCATGTCGGCTCTGCGCCTGCTGCCGAAGTCCGCGCGCCTCGACGGGCGGGTCCTCCTCGGCGGGCAGGACATCCGGGAGCTGAGCTTCGGCCAGATCCGCGCGGTCCGGTGGGCACAGGCATCGATCGTCTTCCAAGGAGCCCTGCACTCGCTCAACCCCGTGCGCGAGGTCGGGAGTCAGATCATCGAAGCCCTCGAGCACCATTCGAAGGGCACGTGGACGACTCCGCAGAAGCGCCGAGACCGGATGTTCGAACTTCTCGCCGAGGTCAACCTCGAAGCCGCGAAGTCGAGTGCGTATCCACACGAGCTCTCCGGCGGGCAGAAGCAGCGGATCATGATCGCCATGGCGCTCGCCTGCGAACCCGACATCATCATCGCCGACGAACCGACCACCGCCCTCGACGTCATCGTGCAGAAGCAGATCCTCTCCGGCCTGGCCCGCCTCGTCGCCGAACGCGGAATCTCCCTGCTGATGATCAGCCACGACCTCGCCGTGCTCTCGGCCGTCTGCGCGGACCTCGCGATCATGCGCCACGGCCGCCTCGTCGAATACGGGCCCAGCGACAAGGTGTGCCTGTCCCCGCAGGAGGATTACACGAAGCAGCTCGCCGGTGCATTTCCGCAGATCGGGGACTCCGAATCCCGGCTGAATCCCCGGACGCTCAAACCCGCCGAGGTGGCCCGGGCCGAACCGTTCACCATGACGGATGAGGTGGTGCTCGAGGCGAAGGACCTCAGTGTCTCATTCGACACCCGACGGGGCCGCGAACGCGCGGTGCGCGGGGTGGATCTGAAGCTGCGGAAGGCGGAGATCCTCGCCGTCGTCGGCCAGTCCGGTTCGGGGAAGACGACTCTGGCACGGTCGCTGCTCGGACTGCAGGAGGTGGAACCGGTTTCGCAGCTGTCGTTCGCCGGCAAACCGCTGCCGCGGAAGGCGAAGGAGCTGCGGACTTTCCGGCGGCAGGTGCAGATGATTCTGCAGGACCCGGCCGGGTCGCTCAATCCCAAGCGCAGCGTGTATGAAGCCGTGGTCGAGGGCCTGAAGGTGCAGGGGATCAAGGATCGCGAGTATGAGCGGGTCATCGGTGCGCTCGAAGCCGCCGAGCTCACTCCGGCCGAGGACTATCTCGAGTCGATTCCGCAGGAGCTCTCGGGCGGGCAGCGGCAGCGCGTCGTCATCGCCGGTGCTCTGGCTCTCGACCCGCAGGTGCTGATCGCCGACGAACCTGTCGCGTCTTTGGACGCGTCCGTGCGCGGAGAGATCCTGTCGCTGTTCCTCGCGCTGAAGAAGAACCTCGGAATGAGTGCGCTCATCATCACCCACGACCTCGGGCTGGCGTGGAACATCGCGGATACCGTGGCCGTGATGAAAAGAGGCGAGATCGTCGAATACGGTGAGGTCGACAGGGTGCTGTCCGATCCGCAGCACGAATACACGCAGGAGCTGCTCGCAGCGGTTCCACGTTTGGGAAGTCAGAGCTTGGTGAGGAATGAGTGAGTCGAAGTTCGTAGGGGTTGATCGCGCGGCTGAGGTCGGTCGTACGACCGAGGTCGAGTTCGCCGGTGCAGATGAGCCGAGTCCGTACCTCGAATCGGCCCCCTTGGCTGCTGGTGACACCGTTCGGCTGATCGCACCGTCGGGACCCACCGACGAGGAGTCGCTGCAGCGCGCGATCGCCCAACTCGAATCCTGGGGCCTCAAGGTCGTACCAGGTGATAACGTCCGCGCGCGTCACCCGCGGGTGAAGTACCTGGCCGGCACGGACGCCGAACGCCGCGCTGATCTCGTCGACGCGTGGTGCGATCCGGACACGGATGCAGTCATCGCGCTGCGCGGCGGATTCGGAGCCATGCGACTGCTCGACGGCATCGACTTCGACCTCATGCGCCGGCACATGCTGCGCCGAGACGGCCGCCCCAAACTGCTCACAGGGTCCTCGGACATCACCGCCCTCCACCAGGCTTGGGAGCACCACCTCGGCGTGGCGACTCTGTTCTGCCCGATGGTCGGCAACGACCCGTTCAAGAACTCGACGGTCGTCCCGGACGAGGTGGCCTCATGGCTGTTCCAACCCTGGGGCGGCCGCGAACTCGGCTTCCCCGCAGAAGAACCTGCAGGCAGCCCCGCCTCGGGCGAGGCTGCTCGCCCGCTCAGCCGGGCTCAGACTCTCGTTCCGGGGACGGCGAAGGGCCGCCTCGGCGGGGGAAATCTCAGTCTCATCGCCGCTGGGATGGGCAGTCCCGAGCTCATCGATGTGCGGGAACGACGCGAGCG
>DGYFJ06202__coassemble_1475_pt1 | contig 12031 bp, 9 predicted proteins | sample DGYFJ06202__metabat2_low_PE_016 | metagenome-assembled genome bin DGYFJ06202 | reverse complement strand
GGGAAGGTCTAGGCTGGGATCGTGAACTCCCAGACATCTGATCAGACAGCGCAGTCGACGAACCTCGCGGACATCCTCCCAGACACCGGCTCCGCCGCCCCACCCGTGGACACCAGCCCCGAGGAGCACCCGCGCAACTTCGGCTCCGACAACTGGGCCGGAGTCCACCCCGAAGTCATCGCTGCTATCGCCGAGGCCAACGTCGGCCACACCCCCGGCTACGGCGGAGATCCGTGGACGCAGCGCTTCCGCGACATCATGGCCCACCATTTCGGGCCCGAAGCTCAGGCGTTCCCCGTCTTCAACGGCACCGGAGCCAACGTCCTCGCCCTGCAGTCGGCACTGCCGCGCTGGGCGGCAGTGATCACGGCCGCCTCGGCGCATATCAACTACGACGAGACCGGGGCACCTGAGAAGGTCGGCGGACTCAAGATCGTCGGCGCCGCCACCGAGAACGGCAAACTCACCCCGGAGACCATCAAGGGGGCGATCATCGGCCGCGGCCACGAACACAATGCGCAGCCGCTGGCCGTGAGCATCTCCCAGTCAACCGAATGGGGCACGACCTACACTCCGGACGAGATCGCGGCGATCGCGGCTACTGCGCACGAGCTCGACATGATCCTCCACGTCGACGGCTCCCGTCTGGGCAATGCCGCCGCCCACCTCGGTGTCGGACTCGGCGATATCACGACCGCGGTCGGCGTCGACATCATCAGCCTGGGCGGGACGAAGAACGGCCTGCTCGGCGCCGAGGCGGTCGTCGTCCTCAACCCCGACATCGGCCACGGAATGCGCTTCCTGCGCAAGATGAATCTGCAGCTGGCGTCGAAGATGCGCTTCCTCTCCGCACAGCTCAACGCCCTGTACGAAGGCGACCTGTGGCGGAACTCCGCCATCCGGTCGAACGAGATGGCGCTGTATCTCGCGGACAGCCTCGCCGAGGCGGTCGCTCAGAGCCGTGTCCACGGCATCGAGATCGTGCAGAGAGTTGAGTCGAACGTCGTGTTCGTCCGGATGCCCGCCGAGGTGGCCGCCCGTGCCCGACAGACGTTCGCCTTCGCCGACTGGCCCTTGGAGAAGGACATCGTCCGCCTCATGTGCGCCTTCGACACGACGACCGAGGACATCGACGCACTCGTCGCCGCCATCGCAGGGGACTGATCCGACGCTCCCAGGCTGCGGAACCGTCGAGCGGCCGTGCCAGCCACGACGGCTGATACCCTCCTGAACTGACAATTGTCCGCAGAGAACAACACTGAAGAAAGAAGATGAATGAAGAAAGCCCTCGTTCCTGCCCTGACGATTCTGCTCGTGCTCATCGTCGGGGTGATCGGATACATCCTCAATTCGGGTCCGGTATCGGGCGACGAAGCGGCGGATGACTGCGACGTCTCGGCCTACACCATGGGTGTGAAGTGGCAACAGCAGAGCGCTGAGGCGATGGCACTGCAGGGACAGACCTATGAGATGGCTGCGCGTCAGCTCGACAAGGCCGTTTCCAAGGCCCCGGGCGGGGACGATCTGGCTATCATGACCGACCTCGACGAGACTGCCATCGACAATTCGAAGCTGCTGGCCCGTGATATCGCCAAGTGCCATGACTTCAGCGGCTGGGACACCTGGGACGACTGGGAGGAGAACGGGGAGCCGGCAATGATCCCCGGTGCGTTGGAATTCTTCGAACATGCCGACCAGCTCGGAGTCGACATCTACTACGTCTCGGACCGGACGGAAGAGAATCGGGCGAAGAATGTCGAAGCCATTGCCAAGTTGGGCCTGCCCCAGGCCGATGACGAACACGTGATGCTGCTTGGCCCGCCGAAGGATGAACGGCGCGCGAAGGTCGAGGCGAACCACACCCTGCTCATGCAGCTCGGTGACACCCTGCACGATTTCGATGGCGCATTCGCGGATGCGTCCGTCGACGAGCAGAGGAAACTGGTGGAGAAGAACCGTGCGAAGTTCGGCACCGAATGGATCGTCCTACCCAATCCGACCTACGGCGACTGGAGCGAATCCGACCTGGACGCATGGGACGCACCGGTTCGCGCTGATGACTGAAGTCGGTCGGCGGACCGACTGCGGGCCCGGCTGAACGCCGACCCCAGCAGCGATCCCATTGAAATTGCCCCGCACTGACGACAGTGCGGGGCATTCTCGTTCCAGCGAACCGGCGCGCGACTACTTCTTCTTGCGCCGGTCGACCTTGACGGAGACGACGGGAACCTCGGAGTCGAGAATGATGCGCTGGGCCGTCGAACCCATGATGAGCTTGCCGACGGGGGAGCGGCGGCGTGATCCGATGACGATCATGCGGGTGTCGGTGGTCGCCTCGGCGAGGGCCAGGAGCTCTTCGACGGGATCATTGCCGCGGAGGAACTGAAGGATCTCGTGAGAGACCTCGGAGGACTTCAGCGTCTCCTTGAGCTCCTCGATGTCCTTGCTGGTGGCCACGCCGCGCTCGTCGGGAGTCTCACCGATTCCGGCATTGAGGACGACGAGGACGTCGTCGAATGCGCGGGCCTGCTCGATGCCGAATTCGACAGCGGCCTTGCCTTCGGGCGAGGGGGAATAACCGACGAGAATTGTCATGATCTCTCCTGGTGCGACATTGGACGAAGCTCTCTCAATTACTAGCATATCCGCCCTGGTCGCCCGGGCAGCAGTCCGATCCGCGAAGCCGGAGAGCCGACGGCCCCTGAGAGATACCTCACTTAACGGCTGATCGAATACTGACCGCTTCGTCGGTTCACTTGACCGAGCAGTAAGGTGATCTGCGTTCTCCCCGCAAGACCACCAGGACAGAAAGAAGTCTCAGTGACCGAATCGAATACCACCCAAGCCCCTGCGGCCGCGGGCAAGAAGTCAGAATGGCAGACGGTCAAGGCCATCATGGCCGCCTCGTCGGGCAACCTCGTCGAATGGTTCGACTTCTACATCTACGCGTTCTTCAGCGTCTACTTCGCTGACCAGTTCTTCGTCGCTGACAACCAGACACTGTCACTGATGCAGGCCGCCGGAGTCTTCTTCGTCGGTTTCCTCATGCGTCCAATCGGCGGGTACATCTTCGGCCGCGCTGCCGACCGCCTCGGACGCAAGAACTCGATGCTCATCTCGATCCTGCTTATGTGCGCGGGATCCCTGATGATGGCCCTTCTGCCCACGAGCGCGACCGTAGGCTCCTGGGCCGCGATCCTGCTGCTCCTCGTGCGCATGCTCCAGGGCCTGGCTGTCGGCGGCGAATACGGCGCCACCGCCACATATATGTCTGAAGTCGCCACCGAAGGCAAGCGCGGCTTCTACTCCTCCTTCCAGTACGTCACCCTCATCGGCGGCCAGCTGCTGGCCAGCCTGCTGGCCGTTGTCATGACCCATACCCTGGGCACCGACCAGATCGAAGCCGGTTGGTGGCGACTGCCCTTCGCCATCGGCGCCGCCGCCGCGATCGTCTCACTGTGGCTGCGTCGCGGACTTCAAGAGACCACCTCCGAGGACAGCCGCAAGGACGAGAACTCCGGCAGCTTCCGCGAAGTGCTGCGCCACCCGCGCGCCTTCTTCGTTGTCCTCGGCATCACCAGCGTCGGATCGCTCGTGTTCTACGTCTTCACCACGTACATGCAGAAGTTCCTGCTGCTGCAGAACGAAGGCACACCGGGCGAAGCGGAGTTCAACAAGGGCTCCATTGCCGACCTCATGACCATCTGCCTGCTCATCTTCGTCGTCATGCAGCCCATCGCCGGCAAGATCTCGGACAAGATCGGCCGCAAGAACAACATGCTCATCTTCGTCATCGGCATGATCGCGCTGCCCATCCCGCTGCTGGGCATGATCGGCAGGGCCGAATCCGTCCTCACCGCCGGCATCCTCATCGTCATCGCCATGGCGTTCATCAGCATGTATACCTCGATCTCCGGAATTGTGAAGGCCGAGATGTTCCCAGCCCACATCCGCGGAATCGGCGTCGGCTTCACCTATGCGGTCGGCAACTCGCTGTTCGGCGGCTCTGCCGAATACGTCGCCCTGTGGTTCAGCAGCGCGGGAATCGGCACGTGGTTCGCCGTCTACGTCGTCGTCATCGCGATCGTCGGCTTCGTCGCCGTGGCGTTCATGCACGACAACCGCAAACACTCGACGATCGACAACGCCGATTCCTCGGCGTACAAACGCATCGGCAGCTGATTCGCCGATAGCCGACCCCATCACCGAGGCGGCCGGCCAGATCGGCTGATCCCGTCACCGAGGCGGCTCGCCCCGGCCGTGAATGACGAGTGCCCCAGAGCCCTGCGTTCTGGGGCACTCGTCGTCTGCCCGGAACTCGGTGTTGGAATATTTGGAAATATGTTGGAACGTGATTGACGGCACGTGAATAGAGTCCTAAGATCATTCAAACCAACAGATAGCCACGTGGTTATTCGTCCGTTTGACGATGAGTCGCGCGAAGGAAAGGGCCGGACGTGTTCGCTGAAGAACGGCAACGACGCATCGCTGAGCTGGTCAGCGAAGCGGGCCGGGTCAATGTCACCGATCTGGCCGCCGATTTCGACATCACCACGGAAACCGTCCGACGCGACCTCGCCGCCCTGGAAAAGGCCGGAGCCCTCCAGCGCGTCCATGGGGGAGCCGTACCGTGCCGTCCCCACAGCCTCGAAGAGCCGACCTTCGGCGACAGAGAGATCCACAATCTCGATGAGAAGACCGCGATCGCACGGTCCGCGCTGAGCCTGCTGGAGGAGACGATGAGCATCTCCTTGGACGGCGGCACGACCTGCGCGGCCTTCGCCCGCGCGATCGCCGACGAAGCCAACGCGCGCCAGTCTGCCGGACAGACCCCGCGACAGCTGCGCGTGATTACGAACTCCCTGTCCGCCATCGACAGTCTGGCCGGTGCACCCGGCGTCGAGATCTTCGTCCTGCCCGGTCGCTTCCGCCCGGTCACTCGGGCCATGGTCGGACCGCAGACGGTCACGGCCATCGACGGCCACCGAGTTGACCTCGCGGTGCTCGGCACCAACGGACTCAGCGACGACGGTGTCTCCACCCCCGATCATGATGAGGCGGCGACGAAGTCGGCTTTCGTGCACTCCGGACGCAAGGTCGCCGTGCTCGCCGATTCCGCAAAGTTCGATGCCGTCTCGCTTGTGCGGTTCGCCGAACTCGACCAGATCGATGTTCTCATCACCGACGATGCGCCGGACGAGCCGATGGCGACCCACCTGGAGACCGCGGAAGTCGAGGTCGTCACTCCATGATCCTCACCCTCACAGCCAACCCCAGCCTCGACCGGACCATCGAACTGCCCGGCCCGGTTCTCCGTGGTCAGGTTCAGCGCGCAGTCTGGGCCGGACAGCAGCCCGGCGGCAAGGGAGTCAATGTCTCCCGTGCCGTGGCCGCCGCCGATCGTGACACTCTGGCGGTTCTGCCCGGAGACGTCGACGACCCGGTGCTCACCGGCCTCGACGCGATCGGACTGGCTCATCGTTCCATTCCCACCGGCACACCGCTGCGGTCCAATATCACCGTCACCGAACCCGACGGCACGACGACGAAGATCAACGAACCAGGCTCACTCTTGAGCCCGCAGTCCCAGAACGCACTGCTCGACCTCGTTGCCGACCAGGCCGCCGGCGCGAGCTGGGTTGTCCTGGCCGGGTCGCTGCCGCCGGGAGTCGATGATGACTTCTACGCCCGCGCAATCGAACGCATCCGTGAGCTCGATGAGCCGCCGCTGATCGCCGTCGACACGTCCGGTGCTCCACTGGCTGCGGCCCTGACGGCCTCACCGGATCTCATCAAACCGAACGCCGAGGAACTCGCCGAACTCCTCAGTGCCGCAGGACTCCTGCGCGCTGCCGGTCTCCTCAACGCCGGAGGACCCCGGGACGACGCTCGGGCGGACAGCGACAGAGGCGCGACCGAATCGTTCGAGGCCGCCGAACTTCGCAAGACCGCAGAAGCGCATGAGTCCGCCGCACCCCTCGAAACCGCAGACCTGCTCGCGATCGCCGGGCGCCTGGAATCCTCACCGCAGCTCACAGCCCGCGCCACATCGGCTCTGCTCACGGCAGGCGGCGCCCACCCACGATCGATCCTGGCAACTCTGGGCGCCGGTGGAGCAGTCCTCGCCCAGCCGGAGACCGCGTGGCATGCCCAGCATCCGCCGATGGACGTTGTCAGCACCGTGGGCGCAGGCGATTCCACCCTGGCCGGGTACCTGCTCGGACTGACAGGCGGTCGTGAACCCAGTGCAGCGCTGGCCCAGGCCGTCGCCTATGGGGCCGCGGCAGCCGGGCTGCGCGGCACCGGAGTGCCGAGCCCGGAGGACGCCCGGACCGACGCGGTGACCGTGACACCACTTGAAGCAACCGTGGCAGCACCAGCAGCCGCGCCCGCAGCACAAGCTGCCGCACCCACCGACGACTCTTCCCACCGACATGAGGGCACAGTCCCCGAAGCCGAGGAGGCACGATGACATCGCTCATCACAACAGAACTGGTGATCCTCGACGCGGATCAGGGGACGGAGTCGTCCGCTGTCATCCGCGCCCTGGCCGCCACGATCGCAGAACAGGACCGCGCGAACTCAGCCGACGGGCTGGCCGCCGCGGCGATCGCCCGCGAAGAGAAGACCCCGACAGGTGTTCCCGGAGGCATCGCCATCCCGCACGCCCGCACCGAGGCGGTCACCGAACCCAGCCTCGCGATGGCCCGACTGAACCCTCCGGTGGACTTCGGTGCCAAGGACGGCCCCGCCGACCTCGTGTTCATGATCGCCGCCCCCGAAGGCGCCGGCAAGGACCACCTCAAGCTCCTGTCGAAGCTCGCGCGATCGTTGGTCAAGAAGGACTTCGTCGCCTCACTGCGCGCGGCTGCAACCGAGCAGGAGATCGTCGACCTCGTCGAAACCGCACTGGGCCTGCGCGAGACGCCCGAAGAGGCGACTCCCACCGAGGCGGCCCCCACCGGCGGAGCGCCGACCACCACCGAGCCGACCCCCACATCAGCAGCCCCCACCGAATCCCCCGCATCCTCGACCGACAATCCCCGCCGCGTCGTCGCCGTCACGGCCTGCCCGACGGGAATCGCTCACACCTACATGGCCGCCGACGCGCTCGCCCAGGCCGGCTCCGAGATGGGCATCGACGTCGTCACCGAGACCCAGGGATCGAGCGGCACGACCCCGATCGACCAAGCCGTCATCGATGCCGCCGACGCCGTCGTCTTCGCCGTCGACGTCGACGTCCGCGACAAGGCACGGTTCGCCGGCAAACCCTATGTGCAGGTGCCGGTCAAGGCCGGGATCGACGATCCGCAGGGCCTCATCACGAAGGCCCTCGCCGAGGCGGACGCCCCCAACGGCCGCAGGATCACCGCCGCTCACGCCGCCGACGACTCGTCCGACGCACAGTCCGGCTCACGCGAAAGCGTCGGCGCCCATCTCAAACGCGTGCTGCTGACCGGCGTCAGCTATATGATCCCCTTCGTCGCCGCCGGCGGTCTGCTCATGGCCTTGGGCTTCCTCCTCGGCGGTTTCGACATCCCCGACTACGCCGAGGACATCGTCCTCGGCAACTCCCTGTGGAACCTGCCCACCGAATACGGCGACCTGGCCCTCGGACCCGTCGGCGCCTACTTAGGCGCCGTGGCCTTCCAGATCGGCAACCTGTCGATGAGCTTCCTCGTCGCCGCCCTGGCCGGATACATCGCCTTCGGAATCGCCGACCGGCCCGGAATCGCTCCCGGCTTCACCGTCGGCGCCGTCGCCGTGCTCATGGGCGCCGGCTTCATCGGCGGCATCATCGGCGGACTCCTCGCCGGCTACATCGCCCACTGGATCGGCTCCTTCGCCGCACCGAGGTGGCTGCGCGGACTCATGCCCGTCGTCATCATTCCGCTGGTGGCCTCCCTCGTCTCCTCGGGGCTGATGTTCATGGTCCTCGGCGGACCGATCAGCGCCCTGACCAAGGGCCTCGACAGCTGGCTGAGCTCGATGACGGGAACCGCCGCCGTCATCCTCGGGCTCATCCTCGGCACCATGATGGCCGTCGACCTGGGCGGCCCCGTCAACAAGGTCGCGTACTCGTTCGCCGTAGCCGGGCTCGCCGCAGGCTCCGTCGAGAACCCCGTGCCGTGGGAGATCATGGCCACGGTCATGGCCGCCGGAATGGTTCCGCCCCTGGCCATGGCGTTGGCCACCGCCGTCCGCCCGCGCATCTTCTCCCAGGCGGAGAAGGAGAACGGCAAGGCCGCCTGGCTGCTCGGCGCCGCATTCATCTCCGAAGGCGCGATTCCCTTCGCCGCCTCCGATCCGCTGCGCGTGATCCCCGCATCGGTCGTCGGAGCCGGCGTCACCGGCGGCATGACGATGGCCTTCTCCGTCACCAGCCAGGCCCCGCACGGCGGAGTGTTCGTCTTCTTCGCCATCGACTCGTTCCTGCTGTTCCTGCTCTCCGTCGTCGTCGGCACGATCATCAGCGCCCTGCTCGTGCTCGCGCTCAAGATCTTCGTCCGCAAGGGCGGAGCGGCAGGCCTCGCCGAGGCGACCGCCCCGTCCGCAGCGACCGCGACCGCAGCCGCGACGACCGGTTCGACCACCGGAACCGATTCGACCACCGGATCCGGTTCAGCCGACGAGGCGAATCCGACTGAACCGGTATCGTCGAACGCTGACTCCACGCGAGTCTGAACGCCATAGTGCGAGAGGCAAGAGAGGAAGGAATGGGGATGTCCTCAGAGATCTCAGGCATCGGAGTCGTACCCGGACGGGTCATCGCCCCGGCGCTCAGCATGCCCGAACCCGTGTCCGCACCCGTGGCGAAGCCGGCCCCGGCCGACACCGAGGCGGAGGCGAACAGAATCCGTGAAGCCTCGGCCGCCGTCCACGCCGAACTGCGTGAGCGGGCGGAGACCGTCACCGGAGACGCCCGCGACGTACTCAAGGCCACCGCACTCATGGCCAAAGACCCCACCCTGGTGAAGACGGCGATCAAACGCCTGTCCGACACCGACGCGGAAACCGCCGTCTGGACGGTGGCCGCGGAAACCGCAGCCCAGCTGGAGAAGCTCGGCGGCTATATGGCCGAACGCGCAGCCGACGTCCTCGACGTCCGTGCCCGCCTCGTCGCCCACCTGCGCGGAGTGCCGGCACCCGGCATCCCGCACTCGACCGAGCCGTTCGTGCTCATCGCCACCGACCTCGCTCCCGCCGACACCGCGACGCTCGATCCCGAGCTTGTGATCGGGCTCGTCTGCGAAGAGGGCGGGCCACAGAGCCATACGGCCATCCTCGCCCGATCGCTGGGCATTCCGGCCGTGGTTGCAGCCACCGGAGTCCGCGAGATCACCGACCGCACACCCGTCTTCGTCGACGGCGGTGCGGGCATCCTGCGCACCGAACCCGGAGCGTCGGAGACTGAACTCGTCGAAGCGTGGGTGGAGACGGCCGGACGGCTGCAGTCCTTCACGGGACCCTGTCTGCTGGCAGACGGCACGCGGATTCCGCTGCGTGCGAATGTCGGCGACGGCGCTCAGGCACGGGCAGCGGCGGCCGCCGGTGCCGAAGGTGTCGGACTGCTGCGCACCGAGTTCTGCTTCCTCGATCGCGACACCGAACCCAGCGTCGAGGAACAGGCCGACGCCTACGGGCAGGTGTTCGCGGCCTTCGACGATCACAAAGTCGTCGTGCGCACTCTCGACGCCGGAGCCGACAAGCCTCTGCCGTTCCTCACCGACTCCGATGAACCGAACCCGGCCCTGGGTGTACGCGGATTCCGGACCAGCCGCAGGGCTCAGGGAGTCCTCGAACGTCAGCTTGAGGCGATCGCGCTGGCCGCTTCGAAGCATGCGGTGACCGTCCACGTCATGGCTCCGATGATCGCCACCGCGGAGGAGGCCCGGCAGTTCGCAGAACTCGTCCATGCGGCAGGACTCCCCACCGCCGGTGTCATGGTCGAGGTCCCCTCAGCGGCGCTGCAGGCCGCCACGATCCTCGAGGAAGTCGAATTCGCGTCCATCGGCACGAATGATCTCACTCAGTACGTCATGGCCTCCGACCGCATGCTCGGCGGTCTGGCCGAACTCAGTGACTCCTGGCAGCCGGCAGTCCTGCAGCTCATCGGCATGGCCGCCGCCCATGGAGCTGCGGCGGAGAAGTCGGTGGGCGTATGCGGAGAGGCCGCAGCCGATCCGGCATTGGCCGTCGTGCTCGTCGGTCTCGGAGTCACCAGCCTGTCCATGGCGCCCCGAGCGCTGCCTGCCGTCGCCGAGGTGCTGTCCGGTGTCTCCCTGGAGCGGGCACAGCAGATCGCCGGCAGTGCACTTGCGGCGCGCAGCCCGAGCGAGGCGAAGGCCGCGGTGCGAGCCGAGCTGCCGTTCCTCGACGAGCTCGGCCTGTGAGTCCGGCCGTCGGGGGAGTGACCCCGTGACATACTCAGCACCACCACAGACACCGCCAACAGGAAATGCCGAAACACCGGGCAGGCCGAACCACGGCCGGTCTGATCAGGAAGGACAACTCATGGCAGAGACCATCGCAACAGTCGGAAGCACCGTCGGCCTGCACGCCCGTCCAGCAGCACTGCTGGCCGAGGCCGCCGCAGACTATGACCTCGAGATCACTATCGCCTTGGAGGGAGAACCGGCCGAGGACGCCCTCGATGCGGCCAGCGTGCTCTCCCTCATGGGCCTCGGCGCGGAATACGGTCAGAAGGTCGTTCTGCGCGCCGAGGGTGACGGAGCCGACGAAGCACTGGCCGACCTCAAGCAGCTCATCGAGACCGACCACGACGCCGAAGGCTGAGCGGCACACCCGCGAGGAGGCGGCGACCGGTCCGCTCAGTCTAGACTGATCGAATGTCCGCCTCCCTGCTGCCCTCTGACTCTGCCGCCGCCCACCGCAGCCGGGATCTGCTGGCGGAATTCCCCCAGCTGAGCGACTTGCCCGGTCTGCCGCAGGCGCGGATGCTCATCGACTACGTCATCGGTCGTCGCTGCGGAGCCCTCGACGTCTCGGGCCGAGACACCGAAGGCACCTTTGTCGCCGCCGAACTCTCAGCCGAGGTCCCCGAGAACCTCATCCTCGTCGACGATGCGCACGGTCTGCAGGCGACCCTGCTCAGCCGTCTGACTCAGGTATGCACATACAACGACCGTCTCGACGAGGCACGGACCTTGGCCGCGACGGTCGAGTCCCTGGCCGGAGCCGGCGAATTCCCCGGGGAGGCCGTCACCGAGGCGGCCCCCGTACTGGCGGTGAGCGAGCTCAGTGAGATCGCGGGACTGGCCGAACTCGGTGTGGGGGAGACGTGGGCCGTCATCAACGCTCCGAAGGCGACGAATGCCCTCACCGAGACGATCGCGGTGCTGCAGCCATTCGTGAGCACCATCATCGTCATCGGCCGCAGCGATGCGATGAGTCGCGGCGTCAACAAGGAACTTGCCCGCGGCTTCGGCCGAGTCGATGTCTCGCCCGGGGTCGGCAAGCACCGGATGATCATCGGCAGCCGTCCCCTGTCCTCGCCGAGCCTGCTGGAGTTCCCACGCCGCGGGGTGATCTCCCGTCGCGGCGTCGGCGAGTTCGAAGTCCGTGCACATGGGGCCTGCTTCTCCGGGACGAAGAGCGATGAGGGCTCGGCGCTGCTCATCGACTCACTGCTGGGACTGCTCGACGACGAGGCGCCGGAATCCGTGCTCGACCTCGGCTGCGGCAACGGCTGGCTGCTCACAGCAGCGACGCGGGCCTCGGGAGCGAATACGGGACTCGGCATCGATGTGTCGAAGGCGGCGGTCGCCTCGGCGAGGGCCACAGCGGAGGCGAACGGGGTCGACGTCGACGCCATCCTCGGTGATGCTGCGGATCCGGAGGAGCCGGCGCTCGCGGGCCTGGGCGAATTCGACCTCATCCTGCTCAATCCGCCGTTCCATCAGGGGACGGCCATCGAGACCGAGACGGCCGCGGCGCTCATGGCCACGGCCGCGAAGCATCTGGCTCCGGGCGGGCAGGTGCTCACGGTGTTCAATTCCCATCTGCGCTA
>DGYFJ06202__coassemble_1444_pt1 | contig 12433 bp, 7 predicted proteins | sample DGYFJ06202__metabat2_low_PE_016 | metagenome-assembled genome bin DGYFJ06202 | reverse complement strand
TGTCGGACGCGAAGTCCTACGCCAAGCCCGTCGAGGTCGGCGATGTCATGGTCGGCGCCACCGTGTCCGAGGTCGTCGAATCCAATGCCGAGGGCTTCGCCGCCGGTGAGATCGTGCTCGGCTACGGCGGTTGGCAGGAGTATTCGGTCGAGTCGACCGGACACCTGCGCAAGATCGACCCGGAGCTCGCGCCGATCTCCACCCACCTCGGTGTGCTCGGAATGCCCGGGTTCACTGCGTACGCGGGTCTGCTCGAGATCGGTCAGCCCAAGGAGGGTGAGACCGTGGCCGTGGCCGCTGCGACCGGCCCCGTCGGATCCGTCGTCGGGCAGATCGCGAAGATCAAGGGAGCGACTGCCGTCGGCATCGCCGGCGGCCCGGACAAGGTCGCCCACCTCAAGGAACTCGGTTTCGATGTGGCACTCGATCACCGGGCGGGCAATCTCAAGCAGGAGCTGCGCGAATCGGTTCCGCAGGGAATCGATGTCTACTTTGAGAACGTCGGCGGAGCCGTGTTCGACGCTGTGCTGCCGCGGCTCAACCCGTTCGCTCGCGTTCCCGTGTGTGGGCTCGTGGCCAACTACAACCTCACGAAGCTGCCGGATGGTCCGGACCGTTCGGGTGCGCTCATGGGGCAGGTCCTGACGAAGTCGCTGCTCATCCGCGGCTTCATCCAGACCGAATTCGCCGAGCGTCTGACGCCGCAGTTCCTCGAGGACATGAGCGGCTGGCTCAAGGAGGGCAAGGTCCGCTACCGCGAGGACATCCGCCCCGGTCTCGACAAGGCTCCCGAGTACTTCAACGATCTGCTCACCGGCGGAAACTTCGGCAAGATGGTCGTCGCCGTGGGCGCCGAGAGCTGAGGCTGTCGGTTCATCCCTGAATCGGAAACGAGGAGGCGGCGTCGGCCAGTTCTGGCCGATGCCGCCTTTCTTTGTTGGTGAAGTCGGTATTGCTGTTCAGACGGGCATGTGCCTCGGCGAAATCACGCGAAGTGAGCGAACACCTCGGCGGGGTCAAGGCCGAAGCTCAGCGCCAGGTTGAGCACGATGCGGGCCTTGCGGGCATCGAGGATGCCAGCGGGCACGAGGCCCGCTTCGAGCAGGCCGATCTCTCCTCCCGGATAGCCGTAGGTGCGGTGCAGGCTCGCACCCGAACCGGTGCGTGAGGCCAGCACCACGGGCATCCTCTCCGCCAGTCGAGCGACAGCGGGCAGCAACTCCTCGGGGACGTGGCCCCCGCCGACCCCGGAGACCACGGTGCCGGCGAGGCCGGAACCGGCGATGAGATCAAGGGTCTCTTCCGGTTCGCCCATCCCCACCTCGGCGAGGGCGACCTTGCTCAGCTGAGACGGACGGGGAAGTCCGGCGAACGGTGATTTCGGAGGCTGGGGCGCGTGCGGGAGATGGAGATCGTCTTCGCTCAGCCATCCGATCGCGCCGAGGATGGGCCCGGAGGAGAACGCGGCCGTCGAGGTGGTGTGCGACTTCGAAACGAACCTCGGATCGTGGACTTCGTCGTTGAAGACCAATGATGACGGCAGATCGCTGACCTTGTCGGACAGGGCAGTGAGGGCGGCGGCCCGGACATTCGCCGGCCCGTCGGCTCCGGGCAGGGTCGGATTGCGCATGGCCCCGGTGACAGCGATATGAGTGCTCGAGTCATTGAGCAGCCACAGACCGAACGCGGACTCCTCGAGGGTGTCGGTGCCTTGGGTGAGGACGATTCCATCGGCCTCGGACGAGCGGGCGAGCTCGACGACGTCGAAGAGCATCTCCAGGGTGACATTCGCGCTCGAAACCTGAGCAACCTGAGTGAAATCAGCCCGCAGATCCGGCCAGACCTGGTCGAGTCCTGCGGCCGCAGCGATCTCTGCTCCGCTCAGTGCCGGAGCAACCCCGCCTTCGGCGTTGGCAGTCGACGCGATGGTCCCGCCGAGGGCGGCCAAGAGCAGGTGAGGAGCGGTGCGGGGCGAGGTCTCAGGCATGGTTCGAGTCTATCGTCAGTTCCCAATCAGGGCCGTCGTCAGATCTGGAGTCAGTGGCCTTTGCTAGTCTCCACGCATGGACGGGGAAACAGTGATCAATGTGGCTCACGAGCAGGCCATGCAGTACCCCTCGGTCGAACTCGATTATCCATTCGGGCCGGACAGCGCCGTATACAAGGTGCGCGGGAAGATGTTCATGATGGCCTTTGAGTTGCGCGGGACTCCCAGCCTCAATCTCAAGATCGATCCCCTTGATGGTGAGGTGCTGCGAGACGCCTATCCGGAGATCTCTCCCGGATACCACATGAACAAGAAGCACTGGATCACCGTGGCTGGGGAGCGGGATGCATCCAGTCGAAACGGCGATGAGGCGGTTGTGACTGGTGATCGCCTTGATGCCGACCTTCTCCACGATCTCGTTCTCGAGTCCTACTGTCTGGTCGTGGCCAAGATGTCCAAGAAGGACCGACCTGTTGACCCGGAGACCTTCGGCGGGCGCGGAGATGACTGATGATTGATCCGACGAGATCACCCGATGGCTCAGCCAAGGGCACTCATGACGACTGAGCCCACGACAGCGGCGGCAGGGGACCGGCTGCCCCTGCGCCGCCACCAGTCTGAGGCCCTGACCGTCCTGCGTGAGGGGGCCGTCGCCGATGAGCGCCGGTCCTGGGTCGTCCTGCCTCCAGGGGCCGGAAAGACACGCGTCGGAGTTGAGCATGCGATCCACCTGCTCGACCGGAAGCTCGTCGAACGAGTCGTGGCCCTTGGCCCGAATACTGCGATCCAAGGTCAATGGGCCAAGGAATGGAACCGCCTCGGCGGGGGCCGTCCTCCTGCCGGAGGCACACGTGATCTCAGCCAGACATTCACCGCCCTGACCTACCAGTCCCTGGCTGTCTTCGAGGCGGACCGGGACACCGTCGACCGCGATGAAGATGCGCGCAACGCAGGCCAGGACCACGGTGGCCGCTCAAACGATGCCGTCGCCTCCGAATCGGACATCAGCCTGCTCGACTCCCTGGCCCCGGGTGGTCGGACCCTCGTCGACAATCTCATCGACGGTGGTCCGACTCTGCTCATCCTCGATGAATGCCATCACCTGCTCGAGGTCTGGGGACGCCTGCTGTCGGATCTGCTGGACCTGCTGCCCGACGTGTGGGTACTCGGACTCACGGCCACCCCGCCGGCCACGATGTCGACCCGACAACGGGAACTCGTCACAGGCATCTTCTCCGCCATCCGCTACTCCGCGTCCATCCCCGCGCTCGTCAAAGAAGGCGACCTCGTGCCCTTCGCTGATCTCGTCTGGGTGACCGAGCCGACCCGAGAGGAACAGGAGTGGCTGTCGGCACAGGCTGAGCGTCACACCGAGTTCATCACCGGCATCCTCGACCCAGGACAGGGCACGATCGGACTGCTCGAATGGGTGGACCGACGATTCCTCGGCGACCGTGCCGAAGCCGTGAGCTGGCAGACCATGAGCAGACAGCGTCCCGAACTCTGCGACGCCGCACTGAGACTCCACCACGCCGATCTGCTGCGACTGCCACCTGGAGCCCGACCCGGCGAACAGCACCGTCGCGACCCCGATCCGGACGACTGGGCCCGACTCATCGAAGACTGGATGCGCCATCACCTGCTCGTCTCCGATGACTCATCCGACCAGGACCTCGCCGAGGCGATCCGCCGCCGACTGCCCGCGATCGGATACCGCTGGACGCGTAACGGAATCGTCGCGGGCCGGTCCCCGACCGATCGGGTCCTCTCCCACTCGGCGGCGAAGCCGCGCGCTTGCGTCGACATCGTCTCCGCCGAAGCCGCCACTCTCGGAGACCACTTGCGGATGCTCGTCCTCTGCGACTTCGAATCCGCCACTGCGACCTTGGCAGCCGACGTCCGAGACGTCCTCGACGAACGGTCCGGATCCGCCCTCCTGACCTTGGAGACCTTGGTCGCTGATGCCCAGACAGCACGACTGAATCCGCTGCTCGTCTCCGGGCGCACCGTCGCTGGCCCACCGGACGTCCTGCATGCACTCGTCGATTTCATCGCCGTCGACGATGTGGAACTCGCCGCCCGGCTGAGCGTCACCGATCCCGTCGCCGGTGTCAGCCGCATCGACGGACGTTGGACGAGCCGAGACTGGGTGCCGTACGTGACCTCGTTCTTCACCTCCGGGGCAGCGCAGGTGCTCATCGGCACCCGGGCCCTCCTCGGCGAAGGGTGGGACGCACCGGCAGTGACCGGACTCATCGACCTGACCAGTGCCACCGCTCCGACCGCCGTGACACAGACACGTGGCCGAGCGCTTCGCGAAGACCCGAAGTGGGCGGACAAGGTCGCATTGAACTGGACCGTCGTGTGCATCAGCCCGGACCACCCGCGCGGAGCCCAGGACTGGAACCGACTCGTGCGCAAACACGACGGCTTCTTCGGCACCGACTCAAGCGGCGAGATCGTCGACGGCGTCGCCCATATCGACTCCGCGTTCTCACCATTCCACCCGCCCGAAGACGATATCGACGCCATCAACGCGCGGATGACCCGACGGTCCCAATCTCGCGTCGAAGTGGCCGAACGGTGGAATGTCGGCGCAGACTATCGCGACGAGGAGCTGCGGTCGGTGCGCATCATCGCAACGGACGACGATCATCCCCTGCCCGAGGCCGATCGCACAGAAATCGCCTCCGAGAGCGCCCGCACCGAAGTCGATGCCGAGGGCATCACCCCGATGCCGCGGCACCACAACGGCGATCCCGGAAAGATCCTTCCCTTCGCTCTCCGTGCACCGATCGTCATCGTCTGGGCGGCGGTCGGTCTTCTCATCGCTGTGGCGGCGGTGCTGAGTAGCGGAGTCGCGACCTGGATCCTCGGCCTCATCGCCGCTGGGTTGTTGGTGAGCCTACCCGCTGTCCTCACGGTTGCCGGCCGCCGCAGGCAACGCGTCTACGGGGCCACCCCGACCGTCGCGCAGATCGCAGGTGCCATCGCCGAGGCGCTGCAGACACTCGGTCTGAGCAGCGCGGGTGCCGATGCGGTGCGAGTGACGATCGACGTACGCGGTGACCTGCGGTGCCACCTCGACGCGGATTCCGCCTCGGCGGAAGTCTTCGCTCTCGCTCTCGACGAAGCAGTGTCACCGATCGGTGATCCGCGGTACCTGCTGCCGTGCTGGCGACTGCCGAGCCGCGGTGACGGGCTGCGCGGATTGTTGACCCAGATGCGGTGGGGAACCGGCGCCGCCCAGACAGCCGACCCGATCTGGGTCGGCGTGCCCACGGTATTGGGAACGAAGAAGGAACGTGCGGTGGCCTTCGCCGTTGCCTGGGACACCTGGGTCGGAGGTGGTGAACCGATCTACACCCGCAATCCCGATGGAGCCGGCATCCTTGCGGCCGTGCGTGGAGGCGACCCGTGGGGGATGACCTCGGTGCTGCGAATGCGCTGGCGCTGACTGCCGAATTGGCGCACACCCGCCCGGGAACAGAGAATAGTTCCTATGTCCGCCCTGTCATCCGCGCTCGCCTACCGGCGACTGCTCGAATCCGATGCCACCCTGCGCATGCTCCGGGCCGACAACCTTGCCGTCATGGCTGGAACCCTCGACGCTCACCTCGGCCGACCCGGCACACGGATGAACACCGAGGATCTGCACGAAAGCATCGACGCCGACCTCGAGGAGCTGCGCGACCACTTCGATCTCTCGCAACGGACCGCGAAAGCCTACTGCGATGACTGGCGTCGCGCCGAGATCCTAGTCCGCCGCCCCGCCACCGCCGCCAGAGGCGAAACCTACGAACTCTCCGCCGCCGGCTTCGACGCCATCCGCATGCTCGAACAGCTGCGCACCCCACCGCAGACCGCCACCGAATCTCGACTGGTCAGCCTCGCACAATCCGTGCGCCAGCTCGCCATCGACACCGACCCGGACACCTCACGGCGCCTCGACGCGCTGCGGGCGCAGCGCGACCGAATCGATGCCGAGATCGCCAGAGTCCGCCGCGGCGATCCGCGCTCGGTCGTCCTCGACCGTCGGAGAGCCTCTGAACGGGTCAACGACATCCTCCAGCAGGCGCAGAGCCTGCCCGCCGACTTCGCGCGAGTGCGAGCTCGGTTCGAAGAGCTCAACCAGGACCTGCGGGTGTCGATCCTCGCCGCCGAGGAAGATCGCTCACAGGTCCTGGACGACATCTTCCGCGGCGTCGACCTCATCGAATCCTCCGACGAGGGACAGACCTTCTCCGCTTTCTCCGCTCTTGTGCGCGATCCCGAGCAGACCGCGGCCTTCGACGAAGACATCACAGCCATCCTCGACCGCGACTTCTCCGCCACTCTGCCTCTGGAGACGCGCCGGTCGCTGCGCACACTGATGCGACAGATGAAGGACGGATCGAGAGAGGTCTCCGACATCCTCACCGAGTTCGCCCGTGGTCTGCGCCGCTACGTCCACTCGCACGAATTCCAACGGGACCGGGCGATGCGCAACCTCCTCCAGGAAGGACTGTCCGCAGCCGTGCCAGCTTCCGCACTGGTCAGGCCCTATGACGATGTCGGCGTCGAACTCGAACTCTCGAGCTCGACGTTGGGCAGCCTCGGCGAGGTCGTCCTCCACGATCCCGCAGAATTCGATGCCGGTGCCGAACTGGCAGAGGCCGAGGACGCGGAGATCGACTTCGCAGAGCTGCTGGCCGTCGCCCGGGAATCCGAAATCGACTTCTCCGAACTCAGTGACAACATCAACCACGCCCTCCAAGACGCCGAGGCGGCCTCGGTGGGGGAGATCCTCGACCGGTTCCCTGCCACACAGGGCCTGGCCAGCGTCGTCGGGCTGCTGTCCCTGGCCAATACGCACGGCGAGGTCGATCCCGACGAGCGGGAGGTTCTCACCTGGTCCGGCATCGACGGCACGGGCCGCACCGCCACGATCCGCAGACACTACTTCACTGAAGGCATCACTCTATGACCTCGACCGAGCAGCACACGAACGGCAGCGCCCGAGACGAAACTCGTGACGATGACAGAGGAATGGGGCATTCGTCGACGGGACTGTGGACCGACGACACCGGCACACTGGGCGAACGTACACGGCGGGTTCTGCTCGAACTTCTCAAAGGTCCGTACGTCTCCGGTGCCCAAAGTCCGCAGCTGTGGTCGGCGCTCATCGCCGACGAACGCCTCGTCCGGTCCCGCCTCCACGATCTCTTCCTCGACCTGGTCATCGACAAAATCGACGAATTCGCATTCACACGCAAGGTCGTCACCGATGAACTCGACGTGCCTGCCGCAGTGCGCAGCGAAAGGCTGACCTTCCTCGACACCGCGATGCTCATCGTCCTGCGCCAGATGCTGCTCGCCGCTCCCGGAGAGAACCGCGTCATCATCGACCGCGAGGAGGTCTACGAGCGCATGGCGATCTACCGCACCGGCGACGAATCGAGCTTCCTCCGCCACCTCAACGGCGCGTGGGGGCGGATGAGCAACCGCCTGCGCGTGCTCCACAGCGTCAGCGAGGATCGTTTCGAGATCTCCCCGATGGTGAAGTTCCTCATCGACGAAGATCGGGTGCGCGAACTTATCGACGTCTACGAACGCATCGCCGCCGGGCAGAGCCCCCGACCGGACCTGACAGAGGAGGACGACGCGTGACCGAAGCACTCTTCCCGCTCGATGCCGCCTTCGTCGCCGATCAGGCCCGCGCACGCGGACTGGGCAGGCCCGACGTCGGCGCCCAATGGCGACTCTCGGAGATCCAGATCGCGAACTGGGGAACGTTCGACTCCGACATCCACCGCATCCCCGTCTCCCACAAAGGCCACCTCATCACCGGCCCTTCGGGATCGGGCAAATCCTCACTGCTCGACGGCATCGCCGCCGTACTCACCCCGGACAAATGGCTGCGCTTCAACGTCGCCGCCCAGACCGCCGGCAACCGGCTCGATCAGCGCAGCCTCATCAGCTACGTCCGCGGAGCCTGGACGCGCACAGCCGACTCGGAAGAGGACCGGGTCGTCAGCAAGTTCCTGCGACCCCGCGCCACCTGGAGCGGGATCCTGCTGCGGTACGACAACGGCTCCGATCGGCCGCTGACCTTGGCCCGGCTCTTCTTCGTCAAAGGCTCCGGTACGAAGATGAGCGACCTCTCGGACATCTGCGTGCTCGAACGCGCAGGCCTCGACCTGTCCCAACTTCAGCAATATGCACGCTCGGGGCTCGAAGCACGCCGACTCAAAGCAGACCGGCCGGACGCGCTCGTGACCTCCAACGGCTCGCATGCGAGGTTCTACGCTCGCATGCGCAAGGTCTTCGGCATGGCCAGCGAATCCGCGCTCCAGCTGCTGCACAAGACCCAATCGGCGAAAAGCCTCGACAGCCTCGATCGCCTCTTCCGCGACCACATGCTCGAAACCCCGGTGACCTTCGACCTCGCCGAGACCGCCATCGGGCAGTTCGGCGACCTCAAGGACGCCCACGACCATGTCGTCGAGCTGCGCCGCCAGCGCGACCACCTGCTCAAACTCCGTGAGGCCTCCGCAGCCTTCGACTCCGCCCACGCCAAAGCCGCGGAATCGCTAGCTCTGGGCGAGGCGCTCCTGCCGTTCCAGAAACGCCGCGAACTCGACCTCCTCCGCCACGAACTGACCGCCGGCACAAGTCGGCTCGTCGAACTCGAAGTCGCCGCCGACCGTGCGAAACGCAACTTGGACGACGCAGTCGACGAATTTGATCTCGCCCGCCGGGCCACCCTCGAACTCGGCGGCTCCGAAGCCGAACACCTGCAGCAGCGCATCGCCACGGCCGAGGCCGAACTCGAAGCCATCACCACCCGATGGGAAGCGCTCAGCCGCCAACTCGAGCAGGCGGGAATCACCACCGTCCCGCAGACGCAGAAGGAGTTCGCCGAACTCCAGGCCACGATCGCCGCGGCCATCGACGACGACACCGAGGTGACCGGACCCACCCACGCAGACCACGATCGGTTCTCCGCCGCCCGACGTCGTGTGCGGGAACTCGAAGCCGAGATCGACTCCCTGCGCCGCTCGGGATCGACCGTGCCCACGAACCTGCTCGAAATCCGCCGAGAACTCGCCGACGGCACCGGGCTGACGGAGAAGGCACTGCCCTTCGCCGCCGAACTCATCGAAGTCGATCCGGACGAAGCTGCGTGGACCGGCGCCATCGAACGTGTGCTGCGGCCCATGGCACTGACCGTTCTCGTGCGCAGCGAGAACATCGCCTCGGTCCGCGCCTGGGTCGACTCCCACCGGATCCGCGGACGACTCGTGTTCGAAGAGGTCCCCGCCCATGTGCCCGGTCCGCGACCGGCCGGAAGCGACTCCTCGCTCATCAACAAGGTGCACGTGGCCGAGACGGGATTCGGCGACTGGGTGCGCTCGACACTGTCGGAACGATTCGACTTCGCCTGTGTCGACGCCCCCGAAGAACTCGACGACCACCACCGTGCGGTGACCGTCAAAGGCCAGATCAAGACCTCGCGCACCCGATACGAGAAGGACGACCGGCGTCGCATCGATGACCGAAGCCAATGGGTGCTCGGTGACCGGGAATCCAAACTCGAAGCACTCGTCGCCTCCCTCAAGGAGGCACAGTCCGAACTCGCCGAGGCGGAATCGATCGTCACGACCGCCGACGCGCAGACCGCGCAGGCACACCGGCGACGCGGCATCCTCAGCGGATTGCGCGAACAGAGCTGGAGCGATGTCGATCAGACCGGGGCACGGGAGAAAGTCGACGCGCTGGAAGCCAGACTGCGCGAACTCGAAGCCGCCGATGGCGACCTGCAGCAGGCGATCGGCGCCGAACGGGAAGCCAAGGCCGCCAAGGACCAGGCCGAGACCGAGCGCGCCGATGCCGACTACGCTCTGCGCCGGGCCAACGAGGAGATCACCGGCCTGCGCGACGAGATCACCCGACTCGACGACGACATCACCGCCGGTCGCATTCCGGAAGTCGAGGACCGCCTCGGCGAGGAACTCGAAAGGCGCTTCGCGAAGGTCACCGGCGGCGGACGTCGCGACGGACTGGCCGAGGCCGGACAGGAGATCTCACAGACTCTGCAGGCGGAGAAGGATCGGGCTCAGGCCGCGGCCAGCGATGCCGGACAGGTGGTGACGCGACTGGCCGTCGAGTTCAAGGCTGCTTGGCCGTCGGTCGGCGCGCAGCTGACCGCGCAGGTCGATGACAGGCAGGACTATCTGGCGATCCTCGACGAGATCGAAGCCCACGGACTGCCCGACCATGAGGTGCGTTTCCGCGATCTGCTGCATCAGCGTTCCCGCAACCTCATCGGCGAACTCCTCAACGAGATCCTTGCCGCACCGCGCGACATCGAGGACCGAGTCGCTCCGATCAACTCCTCCCTGCTGCGGTCTCAGTTCGATGAGGACCGCTACCTGCGGCTCAAGGTCAAAACTCGTCGTTCGGAGACCGTCAACACATTCATCGCCGACCTGCGGGAGATCGCCGGCGGCGTCTGGGAGAATGAGGACGAGGAGACGGCGGAACGGAAATACGACACTCTGGCCGAGATCATGCGCCGCTTCTCCTCGAGCGAGCACGTCGACCGGGTGTGGCGGCAGCAGTGCCTCGACACACGTCTGCACGTCAGCTTCCTGGCCGAGGAGATCGACGACTATGGCCGAGCGCATGCCACCTACGACTCGGGGGCTGCGATGTCCGGTGGTCAGCAGCAGAAGCTCGTGATCTTCTGCCTCGCCGCCGCCCTGCGCTACCAGTTGGCCGACCCGGACGAGGCGATCTCCCGCTACGGGACGATCATCCTCGACGAGGCCTTCGACAAGGCGGACACCCGCTACACCCGCATGGCACTGGACATCTTCATCGAATTCGGATTCCACATGGTGCTCGCCACACCGCAGAAGCTGCTGCAGACGATCGAACCCTATGTGGGTGCGGCGACCTCGATCGAGAATCCGAGCCGCCAGAAGACGCTGACCTCGACGATGGTGTGGGAGGAAGTGGACAGTGAGTGAGCACGACGACCGATAAGCCGCGCGGGGGACTGGCCGCTCTCTGCGTCGCCGAGCTGGTGTGCTGGGGGCTGCTCTACTATTCCCTGCCGGTGGCGGTCACTCCGATCTCGGCGGACATGGGCTGGAGCCACACGACGGTGACGGCGGCGCTGACCGTCGGGCTCATTGTCTCAGCACTCATGGGACCCACGGTCGGGCGGATGCTCGACCGGCACGGCCCGCAGCTGATCATGGGCGCGGGCACTGTCATCGGGGTCCTCGCGCTCGGGCTCGTCGCGATCGCGCCGAACCTCTTCGTGTTCTTCGCCGCCTGGATCCTCGCCGGATTCGCCCAAGCAGCGACGCTCTACCCGCCGGCCTTCGCCGTCATCACCCGCTGGTATGGGGCGGAGCGGACGAAGCCGCTGACGACGATCACGCTGGTCGGCGGGCTCGCCTCGACGGTCTTCGCCCCGATCATCGCCTGGCTCATCGACGGACTCGGCTGGCGCGGAACCTACGGAGTTCTCGCCGGACTGCTCGCAGTCCTGGCCCTGCCGATGCACCTGTTCTTCCTCAACCGCACCTGGACCGACGAGGCGTCCGCATCCGCGGTGAAGCCGAGCCGAGCCGAACTGCGCCAGGTCACGCGAGACCCGCGCTTCATCACTCTGCAGATCGCCGTCGCGATCGCCACGTTCACCCTCTTCGCGGTGACGATCAACATCATCCCGCTCATCATCGAGCGCGGCGCCGCATACAGTCTGGCGGCCATCGCTCTCGGGCTCGTCGGCTTCGGCCAGGTGGCCGGACGATTCGGCTACCCGAGCCTGGAACGGCACACGTCGACGCGGGCGCGCACGGTCATCCTCTTCGCCTCGGGCGCTGTTGGGCTGTGGCTGCTCGCCTTCGTATCTGGTCCGATCTGGCTGCTCATCGGCATTGCCATGCTCACCGGCGGAGTGCGAGGGTGCATGACATTGCTGCAGGCCACGGCGGTCTCCGACAGGTGGGGGACGAAGAACTTCGGGGCCATCAACGGTGTCTTCGTCGCCCCGATCACCGCGGGCACCGCGCTCGCACCTGTTGCTGGCCCCGCGTTGGCCGGGGTGCTCGGCGGGTACCCGATGATGGCAGTGGCCATGGCCGGACTGCTCACGCTGGCGACCCTGCTGTCCGCGCGGACGTGAGGGGTGCAGGTATCAGGGCCGCCTCGACGTGGGAGTCTGCACATTCGCGCATTCCCTCAGAGCCGCCTCGGCGAGGAAATCTCTGTCACAGAGGGTGAGGAATCGGACAGCGGCACCGGGAGAGACCGGGGCTAGACTGAAAGCGCGGTCAATGCCCCACCTGTGGGGCAGCCCTGCCGGGGTTCGCGACAGCGCCCCGGCACCATGTTTCAACGGAAGGAAGTCAATGCCCACCGTCGCCAGAAACATCGTCGATACCCTCG
>DGYFJ06202__coassemble_1354_pt1 | contig 13681 bp, 11 predicted proteins | sample DGYFJ06202__metabat2_low_PE_016 | metagenome-assembled genome bin DGYFJ06202 | reverse complement strand
TCATAGGGGGTCAGCGCGAACGGGGCGGTCACCTCGTCGTCGTCCACGGTGATCAGCCCCGCCTCGGCGGCGGTGTCGAAGGTCTCCCCCAGCAGAGCTCGGACCTCGGTGACCGGGATGGTGCGGTGGAGATGGAACAGCAGCGCGGCACCGGCCAGTGCGCGGTCGGCGGCCGTCGCCGACTCGTCAGAAAGCGTCCGGGTGCAGTGGTGGATGGCGGGTGCGGGATTGTTGCGCAGCAGCGCCTCCGAGGTCGCGGCACCCCAGAACTGGCGCAGCCGCGGTTCGGTGTATCCGGAACGGTAGAGGGTCTCGCCCAGGTGGGCCAACGGCAGATCAGTCACAGAAGAATCCTAGCGACTGCGCCATAATTGACTCATGGCCTCCTCTGCTCTTCTCGATATCGTCACCGGTTTCGGTGCCCGGGATGAGCGGATCGTCCATGTCCGAGATATCCCGCAACGGTTCGAACGGGACGCGGAATGGCCGGACTGGATCGACGAGGAACTCAAGCACGCCTGCCATGCCATCGGCGTCGACGCTCTGTGGCAGCACCAGCTCGAAGCGGCACAGACAGCCAGGGACGGTTCCGACGTCGTCATCGCCACCCCCACCGCGTCGGGCAAGTCATTGGGATTCTGGCTGCCGGTGCTCGAAGCGATCCAATCGACTCGCGGGAAGCTGCGCACCGCCTCGGCGATCTACATCGCGCCGACGAAGGCCCTGGCCGCCGATCAGCTGGCCAAACTCGAACGGTTCGTCATCCAGGGCATGCGTCCTGCCAGCTATGACGGGGACACCTCGCAGGTCTCGAAGGACTGGGCGAGACGGCATGCGAACATCATCTTCACCAACCCGGACATGCTCCACCGCAGCGTTCTGCCCCAGCACGAGCGCTTCGCTCGGATGTTCAAGAACCTCCGCTTCATCGTCATCGATGAGGCCCACCGGTACCGCGGAGTGTTCGGGTCCCATGTCGCGCTCATCCTGCGCCGCCTGCTGCGCATCGCCGCCCACTATGGCGCGTCCCCGGTCGTCATCGGAGCCTCGGCGACGATGGCTGACCCGGACGTGGCGTTTGCGAAGCTGACCGGTCGGCCCGCACATGCGGTGACCGAGGATTCGTCCCCACGCGCGGCCGGCAGCTTCGCCCTGTGGGAACCCCCGGTGTCTCCGGGCGGGGACCGGCGCAGCGGTCTGGTCGAAGCCGCCGATGTCATCACCGATTCGATGTGCGCGGGCTATCGGTCGATCACGTTCATCGCCTCCCGCCGCGGCACCGAAGCCCTCGCGCAGACCGTCCGCGACCAGGTGGGACAGGTGGACGAGACCCTGACCGGCAAGGTCGCAGCGTACCGGGGCGGGTATCTGGCCGAAGAGCGCAGGATGCTCGAGACCGCTCTGCGGTCGGGCCAGCTGCTGGCCGTGGCGTCGACGAATGCCCTGGAGTTGGGCATCGACATCTCCGGGCTCGACCTCGTCATCATCTCCGGCTGGCCGGGAACTCTGGCGTCCCTGTGGCAGCAGGCGGGGCGCGCCGGCAGGGCCGGGCAGCGGTGGATGGCCGTGTTCATCGCCCGCGATGATCCGCTCGATACGTACGTCGTCCATCATCCCGAAGTCATCTTCGACTCCCCCGTCGACGCCGGCATCATCCATCCGGGCAATCCGCATGTGCTCTCCGGCCACCTCTGTGCGGCCGCCGCCGAAGTGCCGCTGAAGTCAGCCGACCTCGTGCACTTCCCGGACAATTCGTCCGAGGTCATCGACGACCTCGTGGAGGCGAAGTTGCTGCGGGCACGACCAACCGGATGGTTCTGGGCCAAAGACCAACCGGCCACCGACCTGTCCGATATCCGCGGTTCCGGCGGTGGACAGTTCAGCCTGGTCGAGGCGAGCACCGGCACTCTGCTGGGCACTGTCGACGAATCGGGTGCCCACACGGGCGCCCATCCGGGAGCGGTGTATACGCATCAGGGCATCGATTTCACCGTCCTCGATCTCGACCTCGAGGACCGCATCGTCGCCGTCGAACGTGCCGAGGTCGACTACACGACTCAGCCGCGCTCGCAGACTGAGATCTCGATCGTCGACACCGATGCACAGCGCGTTCTGACCTCCGGGGTGGCGGTGTGCAGCGGCACCGTCGACGTCAAGGATCAGGTCGTGGCCTACCGGATGCGAGCCAAGCGCGGTGGAGCGATCATCGCCGAACACGAACTGGACCTGCCGGAGCGCACTCTGCGGACGAAGGCCGTGTGGTGGACGATCCCGCAGAGCATCCTCGACGAGGCCGAAGTCGTCTCCGGCGACCTGCCCGGCGCCGTCCATGCCGCCGAGCACGCATCGATCGGTCTGCTGCCGCTCTTCGCCGGCTGTGACCGCTGGGACATCGGCGGAGTGTCGACCGCACTGCATGCCGACACCGGACTGGCGACGGTGTTCGTCTACGACGGCCTGACCGGTGGTGCGGGATTCGCCGAACGCGGCAGCGAAGTCATCGAAGAGTGGCTGGGTGCGACCCGGGACGCCATCGCCGCATGTGAGTGCATCGACGGGTGCCCGTCGTGTGTGCAGTCACCGAAGTGCGGCAACGGAAACGAACCTCTGGAGAAGGACGCTGCGCTGCGGCTGCTGCGCACCGTTCTCCGGTAGCGGTCCCCCTCATTTCCCAGCGACAGCCTCCTCTCTGACCTTCGGCAGAGGCCCGGGGATGTCGACTTCGATGACGACATAGGCGGACTGTTCGCTGAGCGAAGCACGGCAGTCCTCGAGGTGACCGCCATTGCGCTTCGCGACCTCCTTCGCCATCTCACACGGTTCTCCGGTGGCCAGTCCCCGCACGGCATCCGCGGCGGCGAGCGCAGCCAGGTCCGCAGCGCTCTGCGCCCGACTGTGGGCAACGAAGGCCTGGCCGAGGCTGCCGATGGCGGCGACGAGGACGAACACGATCGAGCAGAGCCCCACGACGATGTTCGTCATGACGGCCCGCTCCTGTCGCCTTCGAATCGCGCGGTGGCATTCGCATCGACGGTGTCGAGGAAGAAGATCGCGGCCGGCAGTTCGATCGTGACCGTGACGACCGAATATCCGCCGTCGGCTCGAACGCGAACCGTCGAGGAGTCACCGGCGTGCTTCTTCGCTTCGGACACGACTGCCGCCTGGGGTTCGCCACGGGCGATCTCACGGGCCGCGGACCGTGCCGCGTCGAAAGCTCGCAGCTGAGAGAACCCGACCGCGGCGGCTCCCGTGAGCAGCACGATGAGAAGCACGACGGCCGGCATGACGACGGCGAATTCCGCCGTCGCCGTTCCCAAATCGCGGTCCTTTCCTCGCTGCCGCTGACGGGAGCGTCCGCGTGCCATGAGACGGCTCAGCTTCCCAACCCGAGCGCCGAGGAGATGACCCCGGTGATGAGTTCCTTGATCGGTTCGGATTTGAGAACCACGACGAGCAGAGCGGCGAATCCGCACGCGGCCAGAGTGGTGATCGCATATTCGGCGGTGGTCGCTCCGGTGTCGGGCTCCCAGAACTCTTCGATCACCTGGTGATCCTCGACGGGTTCGATCTGCCGCGTCGGCGGATCATCGATCTCCGGGGGCGGTGATGTGGTGGCCATGCTCTCCTCCTTGGCTGAAATCCCGTTCGCACTCTGCGAGCGGACCTTCATCCTGGGAGTGAGCGCACCGACGTGTCCAGACTCGGTTTCGCGCCTGTGGAAACGGGTTCTGGGTCCACAGGATCACGGTGGTCGAGTGGAGAGTCCGTCCACAGGAAACTGCGAAGGAGTCAGTGCTGCCGACGCATCAGGTGTTGCCGGCCCAGTCGTTTTTGAGGATGGCCATGATCACTTCGTCGTGACGACGGCCGTTGAAGAACACGGCTTCGCGTCGACGGCCTTCTTCGACGAATCCCGCCTTTGTATAGGAGGCGATCCCGCGGGTGTTGAACGCCCAGGTCTGCAGCTCGATGCGGTTGAGTCCCAGCTGGAGGAACCCGTATTTCACGGCCAGTCGCACGGCGTCCGAACCGTATCCGCGGCCGTGGAATTCGGGGCCGAGCACGATCGCCAGAGTGGCGGACTGATTGATGGGGTTGCGTCCGTAGAGCGTGACGTGACCGACGAACTCTTCGGTTTCGGTCAGTTCGATGCTGAAGCCGACTGCCTCGCTCGACGTGTTCGCGCTCCACTGCGAGAACTGTTCGGACACTCCCCCTTCCGGCCGCGGCAGAACCGTGTGATTCTGCAGGACCACGATCGAGGGATCGAACCACCACTGTTCGAGGTAGGGCAGATCATCCTCCCTCAAGGGGCGCAGACGCACGGATCGACCGATGAAGAGGTTCTCGGCGTAGTTCTCGGCTTGTTCGACATTGGACAGCTGATTGAAGGGTGTGACCGGTGCCATGTCCCGAGCCTATCGGTCGAGCCTGAAAACCAGGTCACCGCGGCTTCCGGGCCGGGTGAAAACCGCTGCGTGCCGCGGTCGCGCACACCTCAGAAGAACACGGTCGTGAGGTCGGTCAGCAGCGAGATCACGACCGGCACGACCGAGAGCAGCAGGAACGCCGGCAGAATGCACACACCCAAGGGCAGCACCAGCTGCACTCCCAATGAGGCGGCGGCCTCCTGCCGACGACGGCGGGAGGAGGCTCGCAGCTCCTCGGCCACGGACTCGATGAGAGGTGCCGGGCCGACACCCGTGTGTTCGGAGAACTCGAAGACCTCGAGCACCGGCAGCAGCCGGTCGTCGTCGGCGAGTCTGCGTCCCCCGATCGTCATCGCACGCGCGATCCTCTGCAGACCCGATCGGTCGTCGGTCGCCTCGGCGGTCAGGGTCAGCGCCACGGGAATCGGCAGGCCCGAGGTCAGGCAGATCGCCACGAGGTCAAGGTCGAACGCCAACTGATCATCGGCCACCGCCCGCTCTGTGCCCGATCCGGCCGTTCCCGCCTCCGGTGCGGCCGCCTCGGTGTCGGTGGGATCGGTCCTGCTCTCGCCGAGGAGGCTCTGCAGTCTCCCGCGGGTCGTTCCCGACCACAGCAGCACGCCGAACCCGACACAGACACCGATGAGCAGGGGAATCATGGTCACCTCTGCGCCCGCAGCATCATCGTCCGCATCCACCATCGGCCGGCCCCGTACAGAAGGAGGCCGGCCCCGATGCTCAGCTGTCCCGGCAGCCCGCTGATGAGCTCCAGAGGGCGGACGCCGATGAGCAGGCCGAGACCGACGCCGATGAGCGGCAGCCAGCTGAGCACCCGCACCGTCGACCTCGGTCCGGCCATGGCGATGCGGCGTTCGCGTTCGGCATCGAGTGCGTCTCTCTGAGCTGCCGCATAGCGGAGGATCATCTCCGCGGCGGGGGCTCCGGAGCGTTCGGACACCGTCCACACGGCGGCCATTCCGGACAGCACATGAGCGGCGGTTTCAGACAAGGCGCTGCTGCGGGTGGCGATGGCGCGTCCGGGTTCCTCACCCAACGAGATCGCGCGTGAGATCGGGGCCAATGCGTCATTGTGCCGACTCAGTGTGGTCATCACCGCCTGCGGAGTCATCCCCACCTTGAGCAGGTGGGCGCAGTTCTCGACGGCGGCGATCGCCCACAGCCGTTCGGCCTGATCATCGGCGGTGTGGCCGCCTCGGCGAAAGAAGGCACGCACTCCTTTCCGCGCCGGTTCGCCGCCTTCGCCGCGGTGGAGGAGCTCCCGCAGTCTCGACCCCGGATCCGGGGGTGCGGCGAGGATGATCCCGGCCGCGATGAGGACGGCGGTGAGAACGATCATCGGGCGGATTTCTGTTCGAGCACGGCTTCGAACCGAGCCAGGGCACGTCGATTGACGGTGCCCGTCGTCGATGCTGACGGGCGGCCCCACACCGGTTCCATGACGACTCCCTCGGCTCCGGTCCTCGTCGGGATCGCCAGTTCCGTGATTCCCCGTTCGGAACCGGTGCGACGCAGATGGATGACGAGGTCGATTGCAGTGGAGAACTGCGAATACACGGCGTCCGGGCTCATCTGCGCCAGCGCACCGAGCGCGGCCACCCGGCTCGGCACAGCCTCGGCGGTGTTCGCGTGGATCGTCGCGCACCCACCCTCATGACCGGTGTTGAGCGCGGTGAGCATGTCCCGGACCTCGGCGCCGCGGCACTCCCCGACGACGAGGCGGTCGGGCCGCATCCGCAGGGCGTTGCGAACGAGGTCGGTCAGGGTCACCTCGCCGCCGCCTTCGACATTGGCCTGGCGGGCGGCGAGTTGGACGGTGTGGGGGTGGGTGACGATGAGTTCGCGGGAGTCCTCGACGATGACGATGCGCTGGATCGTCTCCACCAGGGACAGCAGAGCGCCGAGGAGGACAGTCTTTCCCGTGCCCGTCCCGCCGGAGATGAGGATGTTCGCCCGGGAGGTGACCGCCTCGGCGATGAGGGGGCTGATCTCGTCGGGGACGAACCCTTCGGCGCAGAGCTGGGAGTAGGGGAATCCGGCCCGTTTGGGCACGCGGAAGCTGATCGTCGTCGTCTCCCCGGAGATCGGTGGGACGATCGCGTTCATCCGCACCCCGTCGGGCAGGCGCACATCGACATAGGGACTCGAATCGTCGAGGCGGCGTCCGCCGAGGGCTGCCAATCGCACCGCCAAGGACCGCACGTCCTCCTCGGACCCGAGCGTGAGGTCGAGCAGCCGGGGTCCGTCACCGGTGTCGGCGAAGATCTCTCGCGGTCCGTTGACGAACACGTCCGTGGTGCCGGGCACCTCGAGCACGGATTGCAGGGGCCCGGCTCCGGACAGCTGCGCGGACAGCCGGGTGACGAGTTCGAGCAGGGCGGAGGAACCGAGCACGCGTCCGGTGCGTTGGACCGCCTCGGCGACGGCGGACGTGGTCACCGGTCCCGGGTTGTCGAGCAGCGTTTTGCGGACGTCGGCGACCAGGGAGGCGTCGAGCCATTCGCTCATTCCACCCACTCCCCCAGCAATCGGTCGACGAGGCGGCCGAGGTGCGCTCCGCCCGGAATTCCCTCGCCGCGATCGACGGCGGCGGACAGGCCCCGATCATCACGGATGCTTCCGGCCAGGCTCAGACCGATGGAGTCGGCGAGGAGGTCGGCGTCGAGTCCGCCGGCCCCGGTTTCGCGGACCACGAGGCGCACGTCCGGGTGAGCCTGGGAGAGGCGTTTGGCCACTTGGGAGGAGGCGACGGCAGATCGCACCCGGGCCGGGGAGACGAGGAGGACATGATGGCAGCGCCTGGTCCATTGGGGCGGGGCATGGCGGGGCAGGTCGACGATGACGAGGTCGAAGGCCTGTCCGGCCGCGGCGAGGAAGTCGTCGAAGACGTCCGGGTCGAGGTCGACGGTGTCGTCCCGACCCCAGGACAGCAGAGCGAGTCCGTCGTGGCGGGGCAGCGCATCGGCCAAGGTGGAGGGGCGCAGCTGTCCGCGGGAGGCGCTGAGGTCGGTCCACCTGGGCCCGGGCACCGCTTCGGCACCGAGGACGAGGTCGAGTCCCCCGCCGAGCGGGTCGGCGTCGACGAGGACGGTGCTGTGATCGGCTCCGGCCCGTCGGGCGAGTGCGCATGCGAGCACGGAGGCTCCCGCTCCTCCGCAGCCGGCAACGACGCCGACCGTGGTTCCGGGTGCGCTCGGCGGTTCGACAGCCGCGATCATCCGCCCGCTCAGCCATTCTGCTGCGGCGGGCAGCATGGCGAGCTGGTCGACGCCGAGGTGGGCTGCTCTCGCCCAGGTCGAGGAGGGTTCGTCATCGTCGAGGACGACGAGGATCTTGTCCGCCTTGTCGGTGGCTGGGGCCTCGCGGACGTCTTCGCCGAGGAGGATGAGCGACGCGGACTGCCAGCCTCCGGAGTCGGGAGGCAGGACGGTCAGTGAGATGCCGATGCTTTCGGCGACTCGGGCGCATTCTTCGGTGATCGCACCGAGGTCGGTGATGAGGGCTACCTGCATGCACCGAGCCTGGACTCGGCCGGCGGACTCAGGCCAGACCGGAGCACTGTCCTGTGGAGGGAACGACGAAGGGGCGCCTCCTGTGAGTTTGAGTCACAGGAGGCGCCCCTTGTTATGGTCTGCAGCCTCAGTCCAGGCCAGCCACGGTGGACCGGCCTGTCGGTGACCTCACCTGGTGCCGGTGGCACCGAGTCGACCGAGGCCTGTCCACAGCATTGACGTGCGAGTGGCTGCCAGCCGAATCAGCCGCGCTGGATTCCTTCGATGTTGCGCAGGAGACCCGTGGTGCTGCCGTCGGAGTCGCGGACCTTGAACCAGGATCCGTTGTCCTCGAGGCTGAGGTACCAGTCGCCGGGGTAGATCGTGAACACCGGCATTCCGGTGGTCTCGTCCACAGCTTCGCGCGGCTCGGGGACGGCGAACCAGAACGCTTGGATGATGGGGCGTCCACCGTCCTGGTTCTCGGCCTGACCATTGTTCTGATCGGCGTTCCGACCGTCGCTCTGAGCATCGCCGGACCGGTTCTGACCGGCATCGGCGGGCACCGGCTGGCTGTCGACGGCCGTCTGCGCCATGGTCTCCTCGTTCGACCTGTCCGAACGCCCGTCGGTCTCGGGACGGTTGGCATAGTCGGCGACGGGAACGTACTGAGTCGGCTCTTCGCTTTCGGGAGCGGTCGTCCGCTCCCCACCGGTCGCCGGCTCCATCACAGCGGTCGCCTGCTCATCGTCATCCGCGGTTGCCTTGTCATCGGCCGTGGGCTTGTCGTCGGCCACGACCTTGTCCTCGGCCGGGGTGCTGACGACGGTGGCTTCGGTGGAGCGGACGTTCGCATCGTCGTCCGGACCCTGTGCCGTGGCCTCGTTGTTCGCTGCCGAGGATTCCGCTGGCGAAGCGTTCGAGGCCGCATCTGCCGAAGTCGCGTCCGCAGATGCGTCACCTGCCGACGCCTGATCGGCGTCGGTCGAAGCCCCATCGGCATCGGTCGAGGACTGTGCAGCCGAGGCCGCACCGGCAACGTTCGCGCCTTCGGCGGCGTTCGGGCTTTCTGCGGCGTTCGTGTCCGAGGTCTTTGAGTTGACCTTGGAGACGAGGTCGCTGCTCTCCGCCGGTGACACCACCGTCGGGGCTTCGTCTTCCCTCACCGAGGCGGCCGCGGACTTGTCCGCAGACGTTTCCTCGTTCACTTCGTCCTGCGGAGCAGTCGACGTTGGGTCGGTCGGTTCCGCACCGGTCTCCGATTCGGGAGCGGCGTGGCGGCCCCGGCGACGTTCGGAGTCCGAATGCACAGCAGCGACACCGGCCACACCGGCACCGATCACTCCGGCGCCCGCAGCAGCGGCCACGGCACCCGAATGTGACGAGTCGTCCGACTCTGAGGGCTGGGCATCGGCTCCCGCAGACTGGTTATCGGTCGTGGTCGGCTGATCGCCGCTCGCACTGGGCTGGCCGTCGGTCGCATCTGCCTGCGGCTGGCCGGCGCCCACACCGAATGCCTGAGTCGGTTCGCTCTGCGAATGCTGCGGGGCCTCCGAATCGTGACGGCCCAGGTAGGTCTGGCCGTCACCGGTGCTGTGCACCGGTCCGTCAGCGGCGTCGTGGTCCGAGGTCGCGCCTGCGGATGTGGGTGCGGCGCCCGCGGCCGATGCGCCGGCAGCGGGGGCGGCGAAGGAGCTGGCCGAACGCTCGGCTTCCTGATCCTGCGGCGGAGCATAGGGGCTGGGCTGAGCCTCCTGGTCGGAGGGCTGACCGAACTGCTCGGACGGCTGAGCCGGCTGTTCGGGAGCGGCGAACTGGTCCTGCTGTCCCGGAGCTCCGTACTGAGCGGACTGTCCGTACTGGTCGGCACCCGGCTGACCCGACTGTGCAGGCTGACCCGACTGTCCCGACCCAACGAACTGGTCCTGCTGTCCGGGCGCACCGAACTGAGCCGGCTGTCCGGGTCCTTCCTGACCCGGCCCCGCAGGAACCGCGCCATAGGGTGCGAATCCGGGCGCACCGGCGCCAGGGCCGGCAGCACCGGGCACATTGGCCACCGGTGCCGGATGCTGGGTGTGCTTGGCGACGGGGCGAGCCTTCGGATGGGTTTCGATGTCCTCGCGGCCGGCGAATTCTTTGGCGAAGAACGGCAGCATCGTGAACACACCGGCGAAGAACGCAATGAGCGCAGCGAAGAACGTCAGGTACGAGCCCACATGCCAGTAGACCGCCGAGGTGAGCAGGTCGATGAACACATAGGTGAAGGCGATCGCCGAGAGTACGGAGATGAACTGGTCGAGGCTGAGGGATCCGACCCGCAGCCGACTGTTGCCCAGTTTGTTGACGAGCACAGCCGCCACGATGAGCAGGATCGTGAGCACCCCGAACACGAGCGCGCCCATGTCCGCGACATTCCAATGCCACAGGGTCGTCGTCTCGCGTCCGAAGCCGTAGCTGTAGCCGCGGTAGGGCACGAACAGGGCGATGAAGGCGAGCAGACCGGCAAAAAGGAGGAAGAGGTCGCGCAGAGTCAGCGGTCCGAGGATTCCCGGGCCGGTCTTCTGCTTCGGCGCAGGTGCCTGACCGAACTGCCCCTGCCCCGGAGCTGAACCGTACGGTCCCGGTGCCGAGCCGTACTGCCCTGGGGCAGAACCGTAAGGCCCGGGTCCCGACCCGTACTGGGCCGGAGCCGAACCATAGGGTCCCTGCGCGGCGGGCTGACCCGGTGCCGATCCGTAGGGTCCCGGTGCGGAACCGTAGGCCGGCCCGGGCGCCGAGCCGAACTGTCCCGGTCCCGAACCGTAGGCCGGCGGCTGACCGCCGGGCTGCTGCGCGTTCTGGCCAGGGTACTGCGGGGGCTGATCCTGCCACGGCTGTGGCCCGGACCCGGTTGGATGCTGCGGCGAACTCATCGCTGACTCCAGTCGATCTCGGGGAAAGGTAACTGTGTTTCCGTGTCCGCGCGGGACAGATCCCGACAGACTCTGACCCCATCCTTGCAGAACACAGGCCTCCTGTGCACTCATATGCCCATTCTCAGGCACGTCGATAACTCCTCATTCTCCCGCCGAGGCGGCCCTTCGGTCTCCCCAAGACCGCCGAAACCATGTGAGCCATACCACAGTAACTGTGCGGCGGCTACCCCCGATTTCCCCGCTCATCGAGTGAAACTGCCCTCCACTGCCCTCGAGCACAGGTATACAGTGCAACTAGAATTTTCGATCCACCAAGGAAGTCGGAGGGAAAGCATGACCGAAACCGCTGCCGAGCAGACCGAGACGTTTGCCCCGCCTGAGCAGTTCGCCGCGAACGCCAACGTCAAGGCAGACGAATACGAACGCGCCGAGGCAGACTATCTGAGCTTCTGGGCTGAGCAGTCCCGTGAGCTCGTCGATTGGCACGAAGACTTCGGCGAGGTCCTCGATTGGACCAACCCGCCGTTTGCGAAATGGTTCGTCGGCGGAAAGCTCAATGTCGCTTACAACTGCCTCGACCGTCACGTCCTCGCCGGCAATGGCGACCGGGTGGCCATCAATTTCGAAGGCGAGCCTGGCGACTCCCGCATCTTCACCTATGCCGAACTCCTCGCCGAGGTGTCGAAGGCGGCGAACACGCTGACCGATCTCGGCGTCAAGAGCGGAGACCGAGTCGCCATCTACCTGCCGATGATCCCCGAAGCCGTGATCTCGATGCTCGCCTGTGCCCGCCTCGGTGCGGCACATTCCGTCGTCTTCGGCGGATTCTCCGCCGATGCTCTGCACTCGCGCATCATCGACGCCGAAGCCCGCGTCGTCATCACCGCCGACGGCAGCTACCGTCGCGCCAAGCCCACGAGCCTCAAGCCCGCCGTCGATGAAGCGATCTCCCAGGGAGACACCCCGGTCGAGCACGTCCTCGTCGTCAAGCGCACCGGTCAGGACGTCGACTGGGTCGAGGGCCGCGACCAGTGGTGGGAGGATTCCGTCGGCCAGGCCAGCGACGAACACGAATGCGAGTTCTTCGACTCGGAGCACCCGCTGTTCATCCTCTACACCTCCGGTACGACAGGGAAGCCCAAGGGCATCCTCCACACCACCGGCGGCTACCTGACCCAGGTGCTGTACTCGATGAAGGCCGTCTTCGACATCAAACCCGAAACGGATGTCTTCTGGTGCACCGCCGACGTCGGTTGGGTCACCGGTCACTCCTATGTCACCTATGGCCCGCTGGCCGCCGGCACGACTCAGATCATCTACGAAGGCACCCCCGACACCCCGCATCAGGGCCGTTGGTGGGAGATCATCGAGAAGTACAAGGCCACGATCCTCTATGCCGCCCCGACTGCGATCCGCACATGCATGAAGTGGGGCGAGGAGATCCCCGCGAAGTACGACCTGTCCAGCCTGCGCCTGCTCGGCAGCGTCGGCGAACCGATCAACCCCGAGGCCTGGCGCTGGTACCACCGCGTCATCGGCGGTGAGCGCTGCCCGATCGTCGACACCTGGTGGCAGACCGAGACCGGGGCCCACATGATCGCTCCCCTGCCCGGCGTGCTGTCGACCAAGCCCGGTTCGTCCCAGCGTCCGATCCCCGGCATCTCCGTCGACGTCGTCGATGATTCGGGCGAGAACCCGGCGGGCCCCGAAGGCGGACTGCTCGTCATCCGCCGCCCGTGGCCGTCGATGCTGCGCGGAATCTGGAAAGACCCGGAGCGCTTCAAGGAGACCTACTGGTCACGGTTCGAAAACACGTACTTCGCCGGCGACGGCGCCCGCCGCGATGAGGACGGGGACATCTGGTTCCTCGGTCGAGTGGACGACGTGATGAACGTGTCCGGTCACCGCCTGTCCACCGCGGAGATCGAATCCTCGCTCGTCGCCCATTCCAAGGTCGCCGAGGCGGCCGTGGTCGGCGCTGCCGACGACACATCGGGTCAGGCCGTCATTGCGTTCGTCATCGTCGTAGGCGGCGTCGAGGATTCTCCTGAGACCGCCGAAGAGCTGCGTCAGCATGTGGGCAAGGACATCGGCCCCATCGCGAAGCCGAAGAAGGTCCACATCGTCACGGACCTGCCCAAGACACGCTCCGGCAAGATCATGCGCCGTCTGCTCAAGGACGTCGCCGAGAACCGGGAGGTCGGCAATACGTCGACCCTCGCCGACGCCTCGGTGATGGACCAGATCGAGAAGTCCGTCGCAGGAGCCTGAGCCTCTCGCCCTGAGGCCGGACTCGGTTGACCCGTCGGTGACAGACGACCCTGCCGCATAGCGGCCGTCGTCGGGATCCGACGGGTTTTCCCGATTCCCCGCCGATTCGCCTTTGGCCGAAGGGCGCGTTCAGACTACTCTTAAGTTAGATTGTCCTCGTTCTCGATTTAGGAGCTCTCATGGCCGAACGGTCCATCAGCGAACTGATCAAAGGCATCAGCGACGATTCCAAGGCGATCGCCGAAGAAGAGATTGCCCTTGCCAAGGCCGAAGCCACTGCCGGTGCGAAGAACCTGGGCATCGGTGCGGGACTGGCCGTCGTCGCGCTCTTCCTGCTCTTCCTGTCCTCGTTCATGGTGATCTTCGCCGGTGCGGCCGCATTCCATGAGGGTCTGGGCTGGCCGTGGTGGGGAAGCTTCCTCATCGTCTTCGGCATCCTCGCCGTCATCGCGATCATCCTCGTGCTTGTCGCCCTCCCGCTGTTCAAGAAGGGCAACCCGGTACCCGGCACCGCGATCGGCTCGGCCAAATCGCTCGTGGCCTCGGTCAAGCGTGC
>DGYFJ06202__coassemble_1306_pt1 | contig 14519 bp, 10 predicted proteins | sample DGYFJ06202__metabat2_low_PE_016 | metagenome-assembled genome bin DGYFJ06202 | reverse complement strand
GATGAGCAGAATCGCGTATCCGATCACAGCGACCAATTGTGCCAGAGCCAGGTACTTCGCGTCCTCGGCTCCCATCAGCACGCCGTCGAGGACGAAGACGTACCCGGCGATCGGCATGCTCAGCGCCAGCACCGGCAGGAGTGCGGCCAGTGCCGACACCACTGCGGGGTCGGAGGCGAAGGCTCGGGGGATGAATCCGGAGCCGGCGAACAGGACGACGCCGACGACGATGCCGAAGATGATCCCCCACAGACACAGGCGGCGGTTGATCGCGGCGACCGCGTCGGTGTTCTTCGCGCCCAGCTCGAGGCCGATCATCGCCTGGCCCGCGATGGCCAACGAGTCGAGGGCGAGCGCAAGGGCGAAGAAGATGCTCTGAGCGACCTGGATCGCGGCAAGGTCCGTCGTGCCCATCGCCGTGGCCAGGAACACGAGGAGGATGAGGGCCGCGCGCAGTGAGGCGTTGCGGACCAGCAGCCAACCGGAGGTCTTCGCCGAGGTGAACACGCCTGACCAGTCGGGACGGATGCTCGCGTGGAGGCGACGGGCCGCGCGGATGGAGATGGTGAGGTAGACCGCGCACATTCCGGCCTGCGCGATGACCGTACCCATCGCCGATCCCGCGACTCCCATGTCGAGACCGTAGATGAAGAAGGCGTTGAGACCGATATTTGCGATGCAGCCGGCCGCCGCGACGATCAGCGGGGTCTTCGTGTCCTGGAGCCCGCGCAGCAGCCCGGTCGCTGCGATGACCATGAGCATGAACGGCAGACCCCACCATGAGATCGCCAGGTAGGAGTGTGCGCCCTCGGTGATCGCCGGATCCGGGTCGAAAGCTCCGATCGCGGTGCTCAGCAGGGGCAGTCCGATGATGATGAGCAGGATGGAGGTGCCCAGTGCCAGCCAGATTCCGTCGAATCCTGCCGTGATCGCGCCCGGCCGGTCCCCCGATCCCATCCGTTTCGCCACGCGCGGAGTCGTGGCATAGGCGAGGAAGATCATCAGACCGAGTACCGTCTGCAGGATCGTCGAGGCGATCGCCAGCGATCCCAGAGCACCGGCACCGAGGTGGCCGACCATGGCCGTGTCCGTGAGCAGAAAAATGGGTTCGGCGATCAGGGCTCCGAGTGCGGGAAGTGCCAAACGGAGAATATCTTTGTCGATCGCTGCCACGTCCCCGATTCTAGCGAACCGGGGCGGCGGGGCCGGTTGTTATGGGTCGGTGGATTGGGACTTGATCTGCTGGATCGGCCGGAGTAGGGCCGGCAGTGCGCGGGCCCACAAGATCGTTATGCGCCCTTGTTGAGTGCCCGCCCCTATTGGACGGCGATACGCAGACGGTTCACCAAAGGTCGACAGTCCGATCGCAATGTCGTGTCAGTGCCGAACTGTAGAGTCAGAGGACAAACAAATCGGTACTGACAAACACGGTCTACAATTGCTTCGTTTCTGGCACATAGGGGCATCTGTTCTATTTGTAATCGTATTGTGACATCTTTTTCTATCCGCAGATTCTATAATTGAGATAGGCGACTTCCCTGACTATCAACTTCCACAGAGGCGTGGAGAGGTGAAAGACCGATGAAGAACATCGGAGACAACGACGGACGGGAATTCAGCCTGCCCACCGCTCCCCCTGCGGAGGCAGACCACCGGGCTCTGTCGAAGTTCCGCCGGGCCCACGGACGTCGTCTGGAGATCGCCGAGGACAATGAGCTCGTCGACCTGCTGGGTGTCTATGCTCAGAGCAGCCTCGCCCAGATCAATTCTTTCATCGCCACGAGTGAAGTCGTGGCTCAGGACGTCGCTTACGCTCTCGGGCTCTTGGGCAGTCAGCCCGACTCGGTCTTTGAGTTCGCGTCATTCACCAGGACTGCGGCACGCTATCGTCTGCCCGTGGGCAAGCGAGCCACAGTTGCCCTCAACAGCAACGACTGCGTTGTCGACGTTCCTGCCGACGACGTGTTCTCCCCGCTCAGAACTTGGACCCGCAGAGAGACACTTGCGTGGACACAGGCTGTGGCCCAGGTCGAAGCCGAAATCGGGACGAAAGTCGGCGCAATCACAGGACGGAAGAAGAACCGTGCCACCGGCCGTCAACACCGTCGAGTGCGGAAGTTGGCCAAGGAGTTCCTGATCAACCCCGCACTCTTACCTGACTTTCCCGGTTACGATCCGAAGCTGACCTTCTTCACGTGGCTGCGCGGCAATATCGAACCGACCGAGGCCGGCGTCTATTCGAGTCTTCTGGGCGCGACGACGAGCAACTCGCTCAGACACATGACTTCATCGATGACGCTAGTGCACGGACTTCCGCGGTTCCTCAAGCGATGCTTGGATGGAGACTTCACGATCGAACACGTCGATTGTGTCACTCGTGCGTGTCGTGACCTGCACTTCGAGCATCTGCCGGAATTCGATGACTACCTCGCCCGCCGGCGCGCTGACATCACGATCGAGACGTTCAAGCGATCGGTCGCTCTGAAGATCGCAGTCATTCAACCGGCCGAGGACACTCTGAAGAGTGTTTCACTGCGTCGTCGGGTCGACTTCAGCACCGGCGACGACGGAACCGCCTACCTCACACTGACCGGGCCCGCACCTGAGCTTCAAGCCTGCTACAGAAGGCTCGACGCCTTCGCCCGAGCGGTTCATAAGAGCAATACGAGCGCGTTCTCGGATCAGCTGAAGGCAGGAGACTGCTTCGATGAGGAGCGTTCGGTCTCAGCCCTGATGTTCGACATACTCACGCGCACGCGTCCACAGATCAAGCTGCGTATCATCAGCACAAACGAGGCCGACAACACGTCGACGAGCACCGATTTCCCTCTCGATGGGCTCTTCGCCGGACCCGACGGCGTCCCCATGCAGGAAGGTGAGGCGCTGCTCGACTACATCGAGCGAGTGTTCGACGACATGGACACGAACGGCCACGCAGGACCGACACAGTCAGAGCCAGCCAGCTCGGAAGCGTCCGCGCAGTGTGACTCCGGCCGCCGGGCATCCGCACCGGAAGAAGAGCCCAGCCGCCCTGCGAACACCACTCCAGCTGACCGCATCTTCGAATCCCAGCTGCTCGAGGCCATCCTCAGCAGCAACAACACCACGGATCAAGACACGGCAGAAGCGCTCGAGGCGCTCATCGGCTCACGTGCCAGCGGAGCTCGCCCCGCATCCGAGGGATCCGAAGCTGCCGCGTCCGGTGGTGTCGATGCATTCGGCAGTCCCATCCTCGATGCCGGCGAGCGCCGCATCAGCTTTGAGTTCCTCCTCGATATGCCGACCAACGAGTATTGGTTGGCGAATCAGGCCAGCACCTTCATCACCGTTCCTCTGCTTACTCTGCTCAGCCAATTCCAGTCGGATGACGACGGTTCGCCGCCACCAACCCTTGAGCCGTCGAGTCCACAGCCGCCCTCCGTCGATCCCCTAAATCCGCCACCACCGACTACCGATCCCCCAGACCCGCCGCCTCCCGACGAACCGCCAACGTCAACACTCTCAACCACGCCGGCACCACCTGACGGACCAACATCATCGCAAGTCTCGACGCCAGCACCATCTGAGGTACCTCTGACTTCAGGAGAGGTGTGCGATCTGGCGGGCATGCTTCCAAACGGGTCACCGATCCCAGCCGAAATGGCACGACGGGTCGCCGGGTACTCCACCACCTGGACCAGGCTGCTGACCGATCCGGCAACTGGAACACCTGTTGATGCGAAGGCAACGTCCTATGCAATACCGAACAGCGTGCGCAAAACACTTGTCGCTCAATTCATGACCTGCACCTTCCCGGGATGTACTCAACCCGCTGAGGTGACAGAGGTCGATCATATTGACCCGTTCAATCACTCCGACCCGACTCAGGGCGGTCTCACTCGCTTCGGAAATCTCCATTGTCTGTGCAAGGCCCACCATCTGCAGAAGACCAACGGCAATTTCGACGTGCGGATGGCCGAACCCGGCCACCTGGAGTACGTGTTCCGCAAGGGTGTCACTGCAGAGGTCGTCTCGCCGGATAACCCCATCAGCATTGAGCACGCTCGGCTGTTCCTCGAACGATTCGGCGCTAGACTCCCCCGAACGGGTCGAGCAGTCACATCGGAACAGGCAAACATCGAGGATCCACTTGCCGACGAGAGTGTTCCAGCCACCGAGCATCAATCTGATGCCGAGGGCGATCCTGATGTTGAGCGTCAATCTGCCTCTGAAACGGCGTCTGCCCACAACAGCGGCGATCCAAACGTGAAACACCCCGTTCCCGGTGATCGGAAGCAGGCACAGGAATGCCCGGAACCAGCCGCGACCGACCGTAGCCCAGGCTGGAGAGAGTTCATTGCCAACGACCCCTATGCGTTCGCACCCAAGACTGCGCCGCGCAGTGCCGACGAAGCATCTGGCACCGCACGGTCAGGCAAGGATGACGCAGAGCTGCGCAACTGGTTCTGGGACTCCGGCGAGCCTCCGCCGTTCTGAGAGCACTCCGGTGCCCCAAGCAAAGTCAGCCTCCGCACCGATCTCGAACACGGAAAGGGCCGACGATATTCGGTCAGAATCGACCAGAATATCGTCGGCCCTCAGTTCAAGTTGAACTGCCGGCGGAATGCCTCAGCAGACTTCGAACAGTCCTGCTGCACCTTGTCCGCCGCCGATGCACATCGTGACGACGACGTACTTCACTCCACGGCGGCGTCCCTCGATGAGAGCGTGTCCGACGAGTCGGGCACCGGTCATTCCATACGGATGTCCGACGGAGATGCCGCCGCCGTCGACGTTGTACTTCTCGGGGTCGATGCCGAGGCGGTCACGGCAGTACAGGGTCTGTACTGCGAAAGCCTCGTTGAGTTCCCACAGCCCGATGTCGTCGATCGACAGACCATGGTTCTTCAGCAGCTTCGGAATCGCGAACACAGGACCGATGCCCATTTCGTCCGGTTCACAGCCGGCCACGGCCATGCCGCGGTAGATGCCCATCGGCTCGAGTCCGCGACGGCTGGCTTCGTCGCTTGACATGACCACCGAAGCAGATGCGCCGTCGGAGAGCTGCGACGCATTGCCCGCGGTGATGCTCGGAACCTTCGAAGCCACACCGGGATCGAGTACAGGGTTCAGGCCGGCGAGGCTTTCGAGCGTCGTCGAGGGGCGATTGCCCTCGTCGGCTTCGAGAACCACATCCTGACGCGAGGTCTCCTTCGTCTCCTTGTCGACGACAACCTTCGTCGTCGGCAGAGGCACGATCTCGGCATCGAACCGACCGGCTTCCTGAGCAGCAGCGGTGCGCTGCTGCGACGACAGGGAGTACTCGTCCTGAGCTTCACGGCTGATGCCATAGCGCTCGGCAACGACCTCGGCAGTGGCCAACATCGGATAGTAGATACCGGGAACATGCTCTTCGAGCCACGGATCCTTGGCCCGGAACGTGTTCATCTTGTCGTTCTGAACCAGCGACACCGACTCCACGCCACCGCCGACGACGATCTCCTGATCGTCGAAGAGGATCTGCTTCGCTGCGGTCGCAATGCCCATCAGCCCGGATGAGCACTGCCTGTCGATAGACATTCCCGGCACCGTCGTGGGCAAGCCTGCGCGCAATGCTGCCTGGCGAGCGACGTTCGAACCTTGGCTGCCCTGTTGCAGAGCAGCGCCCAAGATGACGTCCTCGACCTCTCCGCCTTCCAAGCCAGCGCGTTCCACGGCATGCTTGATCGCGTGGCCGGCCAACTCCTGGGCCTGGGTGTCGTTGAAGGCACCACGGTAGGCCTTGCCGATCGGCGTGCGGGCCGTCGACACAATGACTGCTTCTCTCATTGTTCTCACCTTTCGAAGATGTTCGTGAACTCGTCGTGTGGACTGTAGCGATCAGTCCTTCGGACCGCCGGCGACGTAGATGACCTGACCGGAGACGAAGCCGGCTCCCTCAGAGGCGAGGAACGATGCAGTGTGGGCGATGTCCTCGGGCTTGCCCGATCGGGCAACGGGGATCTGCTTGGCGGAGGCTTCGACGAATTCATCGAAGTCCATGCCCACACGCTCGGCGGTGGCCTTCGTCATATCGGTTTCGATGAAGCCAGGCGCGATGGCGTTCGCGGTGATGCCGAACTTGCCGAGCTCGATCGCCCAGGTCTTCGTGATGCCCTGGATGCCGGCCTTGGCGGCGGAGTAGTTCGTCTGTCCGCGGTTGCCCTGTGCCGAGGTCGAGGACATCGAGATGATGCGGCCGAACTTCTCTTCGACCATGTAGGACTGCACGGCCTTCGCCATGAGGAAAGCGCCGCCGAGGTGGACGGAGAGGACCTTGTTGAACTCCTCGTAGGTCATCTTGAACAGGAGGTTGTCGCGCAGGATTCCGGCGTTGTTGACCAGAACGGTCGGCGCGCCGAGGGTCTCGGCGACCTGCTTGACCGCAGCGTTGACCGAGTCCTCGTCGGAGACGTCGGCTTCGAGGCCGAGGGCTTCGCCGCCGGCATCCTTGATGGCGGCAACGGTCTCGCCGGTGGGACCCATATCCAGAACGGCGACCTTGAGCCCGTCGGCTCCGAGCCGCTTGGCGATTGCGGCTCCGATGCCGCGGCCTCCACCGGTGACGATTGCTGTACGAGTCATGAACAAGCTCCTAAAGATGATGTTGCGACTTTGCCGTGGGGAACCGAGCGATCAACTGCGGTTCGCGTCTGCACCGGAGCAGGTGTGACTCAGCTCTCCCATGCAGTAATGCCCACTCTAGACCAAACCCGTCACTGAACGATTGTTTGCTCACTTCTCAGACATATAGCGATGGTCGAACACTTCAGAACCGCAGAGCCAGCCTGAGAAATTCGGTTCGCATGCATTCCGACCTCGCCTTTTGTCCCCTGAGCACGAATCGGTCCGAAAGATTATCGAACGTTCAAAAATCTAGCCCAAAACCATTGACTTCACCAGAGCGATTTGGAAATGTTCACATCAGTCGAAGTCCAATACGGATTGACGACGACTCCGAGAACTGTCACTGACGACGTCTCGGACACTGTGTGGAGCGAACTCGCTCCAGGAGCTTTTCAAAGGAGAAAAGATGAACTCTGTCTCGCAAAGTCGCCGCCGCAGACTTTCGGCAGCCGCAGTTTTGGGAGCAATCGCCTTGACTGCCACAGCCTGCGGAGGCGGTGGCGGCTCAGGTGAGGGCGACACGGTCGTCATCGGCTATACGGGACCGCTCAGCGGAGGTGGCGCCGCATACGGCGAGAATGTGAAGATCGGTCTCGAAATGGTCATCGATGACCTCAATGCGGACGGCGTCGAGGTCGATGGCAATCCCGTGACTCTTGAGCTGAAGTCCCTTGATGACAAATACGCACCGTCCACTGCCGCAAGCAATGCCCAGCGGTTGGCCGATCAGGATAAGGCTCCGGTCGTTGTCTCTCCGAACGCCGGAGCGATCAAGGCGATTCAGCAGATCAACAGCGGCAGATCGAACTTCCTCATCTCCGCGTACACCTCGGATCCGGCGATCATGCAGGCGGATAACCCTCTGACGATGATGATTCCTCCGAATTTCGAATCCTACGCTGACGAGTTCTCTGAAACTGCCATGGAGCACGGAGGCAAAAAGCTCGCTCTCCTCGGAACTGAGAGTGAGTACGGGCAGCAGTGGACCAAGTCGATCAAGGACGCGTGGAGTGAAGCCGGCGGCAAGATCGGCGGCGACAACAGCGTCGACTACGCCACCGTGTCCGATTTTGCGGGGCCTGTCTCGAAAGCCCTGTCAGAGAAGCCGGACGCGATCTTCGTAGGCGGCCCCTCCCAGCCGACAGCGCTGATCATGGAAGAAGCTCGAAAGCAGGGCTTCAAAGGCAGCTTCCTCGTCATGGATCAGGCGAAGCTTGATGAAATGGCCACGGTGACGAAGATCGACAATCTCAAGAATTCGGTCGGCGTCTTGCCCGTATCCGAATATGAAGATCCGGGCACCAAGGACTTCTTGAAGAAGTTTGCCGAGAAGGCCGGAGAGAAGAAGGTTCCGACCAGTGAAACGGCGCTGAACTACCAGGGAATCGCGATCATCGCGAAGGCGATGGAAGTTGCGGGGACAACAGACGACCCCGAAAAGATTCGCGAAGCCATCGGTCAAGCTCTGTCCGAAGTCGATGACAAGTACAAGGTCAATGGTTTCCCCGACGAGATCACAGAGCAGGGGCACCTCCTCAATCCCAGCCTGGAGGCAACCTTCCTCGATGAGGACGGCAAGTACACCAAGGTGCCGATCGAACAGGTATCCGACGACAAGTAATTTCTGTCAGCGGCCGTTCTGAAGGTGGGGCGCATCAATGCGCCCCACCGGGCCGCTCCCATGCCTGCAGAGGAACCGATTGATCATGACCCTCTTCATCCAACAACTCTTCAACGGCCTTGCGCTAGGCGGTGTCTACTGTCTGGCTGCGATCGGCCTCACATTGGTATTCGGAGTGCTGCGCATTCCCAACCTGGCTCACGGTGCGCTGTATATGCTCGGCGCCTACATCACCTATTTCTTCCTCACAACCGTCGGCGTTCCCTATATCGCTGCGATCGGCATCGCGGCCATCGCGCTCTTCGTCGTCGGTGTCGGGCTCGAGCGCCTCGTCTTCCACCCCCTGCGCAACTCCCCGCATACTCACCACATGATCGCGGCTGTCGGTGCGATGTTCTTCTTCCAAGCACTGGCTCAAGCGATCTGGGGCGCTGACTTCCGCCGCATGGACACACCGATCACCGGCGGACTGCAAATTTTCGGCGCCGAGATCTCTGCACAGCGGATCGTCATCATCGTCACCGCTGTGATCGTCTTGGCGCTGTTGGCGCTGTTCATCAAGCGATCTATCCATGGTCAGACGATCGAAGCGATCGAGCAGGATCGCGTCGGTGCTTCGCTGGTCGGCATCAACCCGTCGATGGTGTCGATGCTGACGCTGGGGCTGTCCGCCCTTCTGGCCACCATCGCGGCGGGCCTTGTCGCACCGATCAATCTCCTGTCTCCGACGATGGGCGACGCACTCAATCTCAAGGTGTTCGCCATCATCATCCTCGGTGGTCTGGGGTCGCTTCCGGGCGCCATTGTCGGCGGTTTCGCACTCGCAATCGCAGAGACGATGACCGCGACCTACATCTCCTCAGCTGTCGGAGAGACCGTTGCATTCGTCGTTCTCGTCGCTGTTCTGGCCATCAAGCCGAACGGACTGTTCACGAAGGCGGTGCAGCGATGAGCCCAATGAAGAATCCTCGGATCATCGGCACCATCGCCGTCATCATCCTGCTCGGACTGACGCCCCTGGCGTTTGCGCAGGAGAACTACACGATGAGAGTGATCACTGTAGGTATGTGTGCGGCGATCGCCGTGTACGGCCTCAACATCATCCTCGGCTTCACGGGACAGCTGAATCTGGCCCAAGGCGGATTCTTCGGCATCGGTGCCTATGGAGTCGGGCTGCTCACCACTGACTATGATTGGAGCTTCTGGGCCGCGTTCGTCGCGTCCGTCATCGGCACTGCGGTGATCGGCTACCTCTGCGGGTTGCTTGCCCTAAGGACCAAAGATGAGTACTTCGCCATCTTCACAATGGCCATCGGCTTCATCATCTTCCTAGTCATCAGCCGCTGGGAATCCGTCACCCACGCACATTCCGGAGTCAACAACGTGAGATTCCCCGAAGGCGGAGGAATCATCGACTTCGAATCGCCGGTTGCGATGTTCTACCTGGTGTTCGCAGTCCTGCTCGTGTGCGTCTACACGACGTATGCGATTCGGCGCTCAAGCGTGGGCCGCACGCTGCTGACCATCAGGACGAGCGAAGATCTGGCGGATGCGGTCGGAGTGCGCGTCGGATTCAGCAAACAGCTCGCGTTTGCTGCGTCGGCTGTCTTCGGAGGAGTCGGCGGCGGCCTCTACGCCACTGTCGTCGGTTTCATCGGACCCGATTCGGCATCGATCGACAAGACGTTCGAATTCCTCATGTTCATCCTCGTCGGAGGCATGGGAACTGTCGCAGGTCCCCTGCTCGGAAGCATGATCGTGACCTTCCTGTTCGAACTGTTCCAGGACTTCCAGGCCTATCGGTTCATCGTATTGGGCCCCATCATCGTCGCCCTCGTGATCTTCGCACCGCGGGGAATCGTCGGATACCTCGGCGGATTCGTCGACAAACGCAATCGACGACGAAGGAGTGCAGAGGCCCGCGGTTCAGAACACGACGAGTCCTCACGATCGGATTCAGCCGCCTCAGTCGGCACCAACTCCGAGGAGGAGAAATGACGCTGCTCGAAATTCGCGGTCTCGGTAAGCGCTTCGGCGGGCTCGACGCGGTCAAAGACGTGAGCCTGGATGTTGAGGAAGGTCAGATCACCGCAGTCATCGGTCCCAATGGTGCAGGCAAGTCAACGCTGTTCAACCTTGTTCATGGCTTCTATCGGCCCACGGCCGGAGCCATCAGCTTCAAGGGCGAGGACATCACTCATTCGTCCCCGCACCGTACTGTGGCCGGCGGCATTGCCCGCACATTCCAGACAACGAACCTGTTCGACGACAGCACCCTGTTGGAGAACGTCTTGGCCGGTCGGATCGTCCGTTCGAAGTCCAATGTCTTCGACGCTGTCTTCCACACCCCTCGGCACCGTCGTGAATCACGCATCAACGAAGACAAGGCTATGGAAGCTCTTGAGTTCTGCGGCGTAGCTGAATATCGACACGATCTGGCGTCTAACGTTCCGCAGGAAGTCCAGAAGCGCACTGCAGTGGCAATGGCGCTGGCCACGGAGCCTGAACTGCTGCTGCTCGACGAACCTGCCGGCGGCATCCCCGAAGAGGAGACTGTCGACTTCGGCAACCTCATTCGGTCATTGCCGCAGCAAGGGGTCTCCGTCCTGCTCGTCGAACACAAGATGACAATGATCATGGGCCTTGCAGACACGATCCTCGTCCTAGACCACGGGCAGAAGCTGGCTCTCGGTTCACCTGCGGAGATCCAATCCAATCCGGACGTCATCCGCGCCTACCTTGGTTCGACAGCAGAGGAGGAGAACTGATGCTCACACTCGACAATGTCAGCACCGGATACGATGCAACCAATGTGCTCCATGGTGTGAGCATCACTGCGCAGCCCGGAGAGCTCACCGTGGTTCTCGGAGCGAACGGGTCAGGCAAGACGACGCTCTTCAAGACCATCAGCGGACTGATGCGGGTACGTGCGGGGTCGATTGACTATGAGGGGCGCCAGCTTCATCGAGCGCGTCCTAATGCCATCGTCAAGGCCGGCATCGCCCACTGCCCCGAAGGTCGCCATCTGTTCGGAAAGATGTCGGTGGAGAAGAACCTGCGTCTGGGGTCGTACCCTCACCGGAACAGTTCGCGAACCGAAGAGATCTACGCTGAAGTACTCGATATGTTTCCGATCCTCAAGGAGAAGGCGAAGCAACCGGCAGGTTCCCTGTCCGGCGGACAGCAGCAGATGGTTGCAATCGGTCGAGCATTGATGTCAGATCCGAGCCTGCTGATCTTGGATGAGCCGTCGATGGGACTGGCTCCCATCATCGTCGAGCAGGTCCTCGAATCAGTCGCTCAGATTAATCGAAACGGTATCGGAGTCCTGCTCAGTGAGCAGAATGCGAAGGCATCACTGGCCATCGCTCACAAGGGATACGTCCTGGCTGAGGGGCGGATCGTCCTCGCCGATGAGGCCTCACGGCTGCTCGACAATCCTGAAGTGCAGGCGGCCTACCTCGGTCTCTGACGGAACTCCACTGTTCTTCGGTTCAAGAAAACACACGACCAGAAATGAAATCTCGCCGAGGCGGCTTGGCCACCTAGGCGAGATTTCGTTGAGTTGATCTGCTCGATCGTTCGGAACTTCGGTTGCGTATGTGCAGTCCGGAGGGTGCTCAATCGTGATTGTTCAGTCCCGCGGGTCTGCCTGGTCGTGGGGAACTTCGGTTGCGTATGTGCAGTCCGGCAGGTGATCAACAGTGATATTCAGACCGACCGGTTCAGCCCGGCCGATTCAGCACGGTCGATGTCGTCAGCCGCCTTACTCGTCGGCGAACCGGGAGACGTCCCCGGCCCCGACGCGGGCCACCTCGGGGTACTTTCCGGTGAAGTCGATGACCGAGGTCGGAACGACTCCGGGGACTCCGGACTCGATGACGATGTCGAGGTCGTTGCCGAGTTGGTCCATGACATCCTCGGCGTGGGTCAGCGGATCCTCATCGCCGGGCAGAAGCAGCGTCGATGACAGGATCGGCTCCCCCATCGCCTCGACGAGCGCGAGTGCCGTGACGTTCTGCGGAATCCGCGCGCCGACCGAATGCTTCTTCGGATGCATCATCCGACGCGGAACTTCCTTCGTCGCCTTCATGATGAACGTAAACGGCCCCGGCGTCATGGACTTGATGGCACGGAAATCGGAATTGTCGACGATGACGAACTGGCCCAGTTGGGCGAAGTCATGGCACATCAGCGTGAAATGGTGCTTCGAGCCGAGGTGTCGGATGCGGGTGATCCGCTCGATGCCTTCCTTGTTGTCCAAGGCGCAGCCGAGGGCGTAACAGGAATCCGTCGGATAGGCGATCAAGCCACCGTTCCTGAGGGACTCAGCGGCCTTCTCGATCAGTCGGTCCTGCGGGTTCTCCGGATGGATATTCAGTAGTGTCGCCATACTTCATGCTAACCACTCAGCCGCCACAGTGCGAGGGGTTGGCCGACAGCCCACCGTCAGAGAAGGAGGCTAAGTCTATTCAAGGCGAAGCCGCGGACCGCGTCAGGCTACGGCCGGCGGGCAGCGTCAGACCGCAGCTTCAGGCTTCTTCAGACCTTTGACCAGCTCGGCCCGCGCGGTGCCCGGATCGGAAGCGAGGAGGATATTCACCCACCTGGCCTTCGGATCCGCATCGACGAGCAGCGCCTTGATGAGCAGGGTCGCCGGCAGTGCGAGCAGAGCGCCGAGCCAGCCGAGGATCCACACCCAGAACAGCAGAGACAGGAACGAGATCAGCGGGGTGACGCCGACGGATTCGCCCGTGAACTTCGGCTGGATGATCGCCTGGATGACGAAGTTGAGCACGCTGTAGGCGATGACCACCCACAGCGCCGACTGCCATCCGCTGTCGACCAGCGCCAGCAGCGCGGGCGGGACGAGGCCGATGACGAAGCCGACGTTCGGAATGTAGTTCGTCAGGAACGCGAGCACCCCCCACACCCAGATGAGCGGGACGTCGATGATCGCCAAGGCGATGACGTCGAGGAGTGCGACGATAAGGCCGAAGATCGTCGCCACCACCCAGTAGCGGCGGACACCGCTGGCGAAGTCGCCGATCGAGGCCGACAGTGTGGGCTTCACGTCGAGCAGCATCTTCATCCGCTTGTCGATACCCATCGAGTCCATCGCGACGAAGAACACCGCCATGATCACCGTGGTCAGCAGCCCGGCAACCGACGACAGATTCGTCAGCAGAGGATAGACGGCGTCGAGGACAGAGCGGACGTCGAAGGCCTTGAGCTGTTGCTGGATCACCGACGAGGTCACCCCGATGTCCGACAGCATCGCCAACGTGTTCTGGTACGTGTCGACGAGTTCGTTGCTGTAGCTGGGGATGAGGATGACGAGCTCGGCGACCGACCACGCGGTGAGGCCGAAGAACGCGAAGATCATACACAGCACGAGCCCGACCGAGATGCACGCCCCGATCGCTCGCGGCACCTTGATCCGGGTGAGCATTCGCTGCACCGGGTAGACGACGATATAGAAGTTCAGCGCGAGGAACACCGGAGCCACGAGGTCCTGGAGCTCGCGGAAGAACATCAGCGCATACGCCAGCCCTGCAAGCGTCACCGCGATCATCAGCGCCCGGGCCGGCTGCCGCGAGTGCCAGGGTCGCGCTTCGTCTGCCAAGTCGGGTTCTGCTCCGGCGGAAGCGGATTCAACCATCACCGAGGCGGAAGGTCCGGAAGCATCCCCCGCCGAGGCGGTCGAGCCGTCCCGCTCCCCCGCTGAGGCAGCCCGTCCGGCCGGCCCCGTTTCATTCACAGGTCGTGAGGACGGCGCAGGCTCGGGTGGGCGCGCGGAATCGCCGGTTGGTCCGGCCGCACCGTCAGCGGCGCCCGATGCGTTCGCCTGCTCGTCCTCGTTCATTCAGCGTCCCCGACGCTTCTCGCGGATGCGCATGGACACCTCGATGGGGGTGCCCTTGAAGCCGAAGGTCTCGCGAAGACGGCGGATGATGAACCGACGATAACCGGGGTCGAGGAATCCGGTGGTGAAGAGCACGAACTTCGGCGGACGCGACTGCGCCTGAGTGCCGAAGAGGATGCGCGGCTGCTTACCGCCGCGCACCGGGTGCGGGTTGGCGGCGACGAGCTCACCGAGGAACGCGTTGAGTCGTCCCGTCGGAATGCGGGTGTCCCAACCCTCGAGCGCAGCTTCCATCGCCGGCACGAGCTTCTCCGCGTGACGTCCGGTCTTCGCCGAGATATTCACGCGCGGTGCCCACGCCACATGGCCGAGGTCCCGTTCGATCTC
>DGYFJ06202__coassemble_1296_pt1 | contig 14651 bp, 12 predicted proteins | sample DGYFJ06202__metabat2_low_PE_016 | metagenome-assembled genome bin DGYFJ06202 | reverse complement strand
AAGAGGCAACCGTGATTGAAGAGACACTGGCCGAAGCCAGAGAGAAGATGGACAAGGCCGTCGAATTCACGCAGGACGACTTCGCGTCGATCCGCACCGGCCGCGCCAACCCAGCACTGTTCGCCGATATCGAGATCGACTACTATGGTGCTCCGACGCCGCTGCAGCAGCTCGCCTCGTTCCAGACGCCTGAGGCCCGCACGATCCTCGTGACCCCGTATGACAAGGGCACGCTGACCGACATCGAGACCGCTCTGCGCAACTCCGACATCGGCGCAAACCCCGCCAACGACGGCAACGTCATCCGCGTCGTCCTCCCGGACCTCACCGAGGAACGCCGCAAGGAATACGTCAAGATCGTCAAGGGCAAGGCCGAAGACGGCAAGGTCTCCATCCGCAACATCCGTCGCCACGCCAAGGAGACGCTCGAGCGCATCAAGAAGGACGGCGAAGCCGGCGAGGACGAAGTCACTCGCAGCATCTCCGAGCTCGACGATCTGACGAAGAGCAAGGTCGAAAGCGTCGACAAGCTGCTTGCGCAGAAGGAAGCTGAGCTGCTCGAGGTCTGATGATCGCCGTGACAGGGTCCGACAGCCCCGCAGCAGATCCGGCTCCCTTCGGGGAGCCGGATCCGTCAGGCGAGGCCGCGCGGGTTGAGACCCCTTTCCCCAAACGCCGAGATCTGCGCAATGCGGACAAGCCATACTCACCTGACGATACGGATTCGAACCCCACCGCCGAGGCGGCCGCGGCCGAAGCCGAACCGGAAGAGAAGGACTACGGTCGGGCCGGACGCAACCTGCCGGCCGCGATCGGCATGGGACTGCTCATCGGCGGAGTGGTCCTGGCCTCCCTGATCTTCCTGCCGATCTCATTCCTCTTCATCGTCCTCGTCGGCATCGTCGCCGCAATGTGGGAGCTGGCGAACGCACTGTCACGCTCCGGTTCCCTCGTCTCCCGCGTGCCCACAATGGTGTCGGCCGCCTGCATGGTCGTCGCCACCTTCATCGGCGGTCGCGAAGCCCTCTGGGTGACCTTCGCCGCCAGCGCCGGAGCAGTCATGCTCTTCACGATGGTCGAGCGCCGGAAGAACGCAGTCAAAGACGTCTCGCTCTCCCTCTTCGCCCTCACCTACGTCGGCCTCATGGCCTGCTTCATCGTCTACATCCTCACCCAGCCGGACGGCAACTACTTCGTCATCATCTTCCTTGCCGCCGTCGTCGCCTCCGACACGGGCGGCTACGTCTTCGGCGTGCTCTGGGGCAAGCATCCGATCGCCCCGCGGATCTCCCCGAAGAAGTCCTGGGAGGGCTACCTCGGCTCCACCGTCTTCGCCGCAGTCGTCGCCACGATCCTGGCGGTCACGGTCGTCGGCGCTCCGTTCTGGACCGGCCTGGTCATCGGTGCGGTCATTCCCGCTTTCGCCACCCTCGGCGACTTCAGCGAATCGATGATCAAGCGCGACCTCGAGCTCAAGGACATGGGCACCCTGCTGCCCGGTCACGGCGGTGTGATGGACCGACTGGACTCGATCCTGCCGACCGCACCCGTTGCGCTCGTTCTCTTCTCGGTGCTGCCCGGCTACCTCTGACCCGCACGGGTACCCGCACGCCGAGCCGGCCGCACGCCGAGCCGGCCGCACGCCGAGCTGGCCGCTCGCCGCCAGGTGTTTCGCTCCCGCCCGACGTGGCGGCTCCCACACGACAGTCGTGCGGCGAACATGAGACAATGGCCGTGTGAGTTCTCAAGCAGGCAGAAGGCAGACCAGGCCCGTCGTCGAACATGCCGACGGTACGACATCGAAGACCCCGATGCGCGATGGCCGTCCCCTTCTCAACTTCAAGTCCGCACGGGTCAAGCAGCCGCCTCAGCATCTGGCCGATATGACGATGGACGAACGCATCGACGCGGTCAAGGAGATGGGACTGCCCGCCTTCCGTGCCAAGCAGATCTCCACCCACTACTTCAGCCACTACGTCACCGACACCGAGGCGATGACGGACCTGCCCAAGGACAAGCGCGCTGAGATCCAGGAACGGTTCTTCCCGCACCTGCTCACCGAGGTGCGCCGCCTGCGCACCGAGAACGGTGACACCATCAAGTTCCTGTGGCGCCTCTTCGACGGAGCTCTCGTCGAATCCGTGCTCATGCGCTACCGCAACCGCGTCACCCTGTGCGTATCCAGCCAGTGCGGCTGCGGAATGAACTGCCCGTTCTGCGCCACCGGCCAGCAGGGCCTGACCAGGAACATGTCCACGGCCGAGATCGTCGAACAGGTCGTCCGCGCCAACCAGGTCATCGCCGCCGGCGAACTCGCCGAGGCCCCGAAGTCGGATATGCCCGGCGCCGGCGAAACCGCACTCGGTGCGGAAGCCGACGATGACGAAGCGGCGGGGGAGTCCGCATTCGACGGGGAGGCCACGGCCACCTCGGCGAGCGGACCCGAACGGGTCTCGAACATCGTCTTCATGGGCATGGGCGAACCCCTGGCCAACTACAAGCGCGTGATGAACGCGGTGCGCCGGTTCGTCGGCCCGAGCCCCGATGGACTGGGCATGTCGGCCCGGCGGATCACGATCTCCACGGTCGGATTGGTGCCCGGCATCAACAAACTCGCGGCCGAGGACATCCCCGTCACGTTCGCACTCAGCCTCCATGCTCCCGATGACGAACTGCGCGACGAGATGATCCCCGTCAACACGCGCTGGAAGGCCGACGAAGCCATCGACGCCGCGTATAACTACTACCAGGTGACCGGTCGGCGGGTGAGCATCGAATACGCGCTCATCAAGGACATGAACGACCACGCCTGGCGCGCGGAACTGCTGGCGAAGAAGCTCAACGCCCGCGGACGGGGCTGGGTCCACGTCAACCCGATCCCGCTCAACCCGACCCCGGGCTCGGTGTGGACTGCCTCCGAACCGGAGGTCGCCGACGAATTCGTCCGCCGCCTCATCGATCAGGGCATTCCGACGACGATCCGCGATACACGCGGGTCCGACATCGACGGCGCCTGCGGACAGCTCGCCGCAGCCGACTGATCGACGTCCGGATCGGCACCTGCCGACCGCGGCCACGCAATTTCTGCGGCTTCCATCTATCATGGTGGAAACACCACAGCCACTCGCTTCTGGAGGAGACATGGCGGACACGACTTTCCCTCGAATGTCCGGTTGGAAGAACGGATACGACCCCAAGCAGGTCGACAGCTTCTTCAAGCGCGCACGTGAGTCCTTCGAGCGGCCGACGCCGCAGCCCGGCGACCTCGACTCCCGGGCGGTGCGCACGGTCGGATTCGACCTCGTCCGCAAGGGCTACCACGTCGCCGTCGTCGACGCCGCGCTCGACCGTCTCGAAGACGCATTCGCGAAGCAGGCACGCGATCGCCTGATCGCGCAGTCCGGCCAGGATGCCTGGGTCTCCGAACTCACCCGCGTGGCCGCGTCCCTGCGGGGACGCCTGGTCCGCGAACCCGGAGAGCGCTTCGACAACCCGCCTCCCGGGGTGATCGGCTACGACATCACCCAGGTCGACGACATGTGCGACAAGGTCAACTCGTACTTCACGCAGGGAGTGGCGATGAGCGTCGACCAGGTCCGCCGCGTGCTGTTCAAGACCGCGAAAGGCAAGAAGGCGTACAACGAGGACCAGGTCGATGCGTTCATCGACCGCGTCGTCGAAGTGATGGCCTCTGTTGACTGATTTCCACTACTTCGCGGTCCCCACCGCGACCGATCCCGGCACGCTCAACCCGGTGTACGAACTCCTCGATTTCCCGATCGCGATGGGCAAGGCCGAAGATATCGTGCTGACCGGACCGGCTCCGGAGAAACCGCTGGTCGACGGTCGTGAGGTCACAGATCCCCGCCTGATCAAGGCGCTGTCCGTGCCCGTCGAGCTCGACCGTGCCGAGGTTCTCGACCGCAGCTCGAAGCTCGCCGGAGTGCTGCGTGCCATGGGCGTGGTTCCGGAATCCGGTGCCAAGCTCACCATCGCCGAGGATGTCCCGCCCTTGGCGCGTGCGCTCGGTCTGCTCGCTGCTGCCCGGGTCGGGCTCGTCGTGGATCTGCGCGCTGGGTCTGGTGGAGCGACGTCCGGTGCTGGCGCTGGTGTCGGAGCCGATTCTGACCAGAACACGGTGGTTCTGCATTCGATCGAAGCCGAACCGATCGAGCCGGGCCGTGCCTCCGTGCGGGTCACTCGTTCGCGCTTCGAAGGCGTCGGAGTGACCATCGGTTCCGAGACCGCGAACCTCGACCAGGCGATGCGCGACTCCCGAGTCGAATTCGCCGCTGTCGTACCACTGGCGCCCGACCACACGCTGCTGCTCACCGATGATGGTGAGATCACTGCGGGATCGAGTCTCGACTGGTATCGTAACGAGGTTCTCTCTGCCTCCTGAGTCCCGGCATTCCAGGGGCTTCGACTCGAGAGACGACATTAACTCTCGGGTTCAGGCTGATTCGCGTTTCCCACAGACGGTGGCAACACTGCGCGCTGCCGGCTGTGTCTTCGCTGAAGACGAAGCGGTGATTCTCCTTGAGGCGGCGGCCGAGCATGACGTCGCCGGCTCCGCGCCTGCGGTCGGCGGTTCTGAGCAGAGACTCGATGAACTGGTGGCTCGCCGGGTCGCGGGTGAACCTCTCGAACAGATCGTCGGCTGGGTCGACTTCGCGGGGATGCGTCTGCAGGTGCGGCCGGGCGTGTTCGTGCCACGGCAGCGGACTCGAATGCTGGCCGAACACACTGCAACTGTGACGAAGCAAGTGGCTGACTCGCGGGGGAGCGGAGCCGAATCGGGGACTGGAACTGTCCCACGACCCGTTGTGCTCGAAGCCTTCTGCGGGGTCGGCCCTGTCGCCTCTGCAGTGGCCGCCTCGGTGCCGGAAGCAGCCATCCACGTCGGCGATGCCGACGAGCAGGCTGTGCGGTGCGCCGTGGCGAACGTGGAAGCCTACGCGCGAGCGGGGGAGTCGTCTGCCAATGTGACGGGGCATGTCCTCGACTGTCTGCACGGACTGCCGGACGAGCTGCGCCACGGCATTGACGTCATCGCGGCCGTCCCACCCTATGTGCCCGTCACCGCCGTCGACTTCCTGCCTCGTGAAGCCCTCGACTTCGAACCGAGCACCGCTCTGTTCGGCGGCGTCGACGGACTCGACCTCGTCCGCCGTCTCATCGCTGAGTCGCTCGACTGGCTGGCTCCGGAAGGTGCGCTGCTCATCGAACTCGGCCAGGATCAGGTTGCAGAGGCCACCGGATTCGCCACCGAGCGAGAGCTGGAAGCCCAGAGCCACCTCGGCGAGGATGAACAGACCGTCGTCCTCGAACTGCGGCCGGGCCACGGGAACTGACAACGGCCGGTTGAAATCGGGTGATTTCAACCGGCCGAATACATACCGACTGGTTCAAAGTGCACGCGCAGCGAATTGCGGCTATGCGCCTGCACTTTGAGCCAGTCGGTGAGTCGCTCGGCGCTCAGCTGCGCGTTGGCGATGTCGCTCAGTTGGCGAAGGCGTTGATTCCGGTCATCGTCCGACCCAGGGTCAGCTGATGCACCTCGTGCGTGCCTTCGTAGGTGAGCACGGTCTCGAGGTTGACCGCGTGACGCAGCGGCGGGTACTCGCTCGTGATGCCCGAACCGCCGAACAGGGCGCGCAGGTCGCGGCACACGTTCATCGCGGTGTCGACGTTGACCATCTTGCCCAGGCTGATCTGCTCCGGACGCACACCCTTCTCCGAATCCTTGAGCTTGCCCAGGTGAGCGGCGAGCAGAGTGATCTGCGAGTACTGGCCGAAGGCCTTGGCCAGCTTCTGCTGAGTGATCTGGAACGACGCCAACGGACGATCGAACTGGACGCGGGTTCCGGTGTACTCCAGCGCCGACAGCAGCGCATCGCGAGCGGCACCGGTGACACCGAAGACGATTCCGTAGCGGGCCTCGGACAGGCAGGACAGCGGGCCCTTGAGTCCCTTAGCCTTTGGCAGCATCGCATCCTCGGGCAGGCGAACGTTGTCGAGGACGATCTCACCGGTGATCGAGGCGCGCAGCGAGATCTTGCGGTGGATCTCCGGGGTCTGCACACCCTCGGTGTTCGAGGGGACCACGAAGCCGCGGACGACGTTTTTGCCCTTGTCATCGACCTCTTCGGTCTTGGCCCACACGACCATGACGTCGGAGACCGGGGAGTTCGTGATCCACATCTTCGCGCCGTTGAGGATCCAGTCGGATCCGTCCTTCTTCGCGGTCGTCTTCATACCCGACGGGTCGGAGCCGACATCGGGTTCGGTCAGACCGAAGCAGCCGATGGCCTTGCCGGCGGCCATCTTCGGCAGCCATTCTTCCTTCTGTGCTTCCGATCCCCAGTGGTGGATGGCGAACATCGCCAGCGAACCCTGCACGGACACGAGCGAACGCAGTCCGGAGTCGACGGCTTCGAGCTCGCGGCAGGCCAGTCCGTACTGAGTCGCGGTCGATCCGCCGCAGCCGTAGCCGTCGAGGTGCATACCCAGCAGACCGAGTTCGCCGAGTCCTTCGGCCAGTTCGCGGGCGGGGATGGTGGCGTCGAGGAAGTAGTCGCCGATCTTCTCACGGACGTTCTCGTCCAGCCACTTCTTCACGATCGATGCGAATTCGAGGTCATCAGGTTCGAAGACCGAATCCAGTCCAAGAATGTCGTCAGGGCTCAGCGTCTTGCTCATATCCATCTCTTTCGCCATTGATTTCTTCATTCACAGTTTTACCGGGACACGGTGGAGGGTCGGTGTCCCGAAGCGCTTCTGATGACCAGGTCCGTCGGGCGACACACGACTTCATGTCGAGTCATTTCCCAGAGAACTTTGGCATCATCGGTTGGCGTGAGTAAACGTGGTTTCATTGTAGTCGGCTCAACTGGTTCGGTCGGCACCCAGGCCCTTGATGTCCTTGCCGAACACCGGGACGAGTACGCGGTGATCGGCTTGGCCGCCGGGTCCCAGCTCGACCTGCTGCTCGAACAGGCCCTCGACTTCCACGTCCCGGTCATCGGGCTCACGACCTCACCTGCTGGAGGCGAGGCCGCGGTGCGTGCGCGACTGAGAGAGTTGGCTGCCGAGCGGGGGATCGCCGATCCCGTCGAAACCATCCACCTCGGGGACAACGCCGCCGAGGCGGTCGCGGGCTTGGCCGCGGACATGGTCCTCAACGCGATCACCGGTGCCGCCGGACTCGGCGCAACCCTGGCGGCTCTCGAACACGGCACGGACGTGGCCCTGGCAAACAAGGAATCCCTCATCATCGGCGGATCCATCGTCCTCGACGCCGCTCGTGCCTCCGGGGCCCAACTGGTGCCCGTCGACAGCGAGCACTCCGCCATCGCCCAGGCGCTGCGCGCCGGCACACACGGCGAAGTCAGCAAACTCATCATCACCGCTTCGGGCGGTCCCTTCCGCGGAATGACCCGCGACGCCCTGCGCAGGGTCACTCCCGCCCAAGCACTCAACCATCCCACCTGGTCGATGGGATCGATGATCACCATCAACTCCGCGACCCTGGTCAACAAAGGCCTCGAAGTCATCGAAGCCCACCTGCTCTTCGACATCGACTTCGACCACATCGAAGTCGTCGTGCACCCACAGTCGCAGATCCATTCGATGGTCGAGTTCACCGATGCCTCGACGATTGCCCAGATTTCCCCACCCGACATGCGTCTGCCGATCTCCTATGCTTTGGGCACTCAGGACGATGGAACGACGAGGCGTCTGACCTCGGGCGCTATCCCGCACAATTGGGGACAGCCCATGCACTGGTCGTTCGAACCGGTCAACCATCTCGCCTTTCCCGCGCTCGGACTGGCCATCGACGCCGGTAAGAAGGGCCGCAGCTATCCCGCGGTGCTCAACGCCGCCAATGAGGAACTCGTCTCCGCGTTCATCGCCGGTGACATCGCGTTCACCGGAATCGACAAGGGACTGGCCCGGGCACTGGCCGCTCATGAACCGGCGGCTGAACACACGGTGGAGACCGTGCTGGCCGCCGACGCCTGGGCGAGGGACTTCGCTCGCGCCGATGTTGCCGAACAGAACGGGGGCCGCTGATGACAGTTGTGCTCTACATCGTCGGGATCGTCCTGTTCCTCATCGGCATCTCGATCTCGATTGCGCTGCACGAACTCGGACACCTCACTCCGGCGAAGAAGTTCGGGGTGAAAGTCACGCACTATATGGTCGGCTTCGGACCGACCCTGTTCTCCTTCCGCCGCGGTGAGACCGAGTACGGCATCAAAGCGTTCCCGCTGGGCGGGTTCATCGCGATGCCGGGAATGTATCCGCCCGAGGAGGCGACGAAGTCGCGCCATGAGGGAACCGTCGCGGTACAGAACGGCGGCGCCGCCGGCGGCGTCGTCGACGGAGGGGTCGACGAAACGACGGGCCGCCTCGGCGAACCGGGCGCCGCACTCGGCTCAGCTGACGATGTCACGGAGGGCCGCCTCGGCGAGGGGATGGATGACGGTGATGCCGCTCCGCTGCGCCGGGACCGGAAGAAGCGGAAGGGGCGGCTGTTCGAGGACACGATGGCCGATGCCCGGGAGTTCTCGAACCAGGAGATCGAGCCGGGGGAGGAGCACCGGACGTTCTATGCGCTCAGCGTGCCCAAACGGCTCGTCGTCATGTTCTCCGGTCCCTTGGTCAATCTCGTCCTGGGCATCCTCATCATGGGGATCTCGCTGCTGGGCATCGGCGTGATCACGCCGACGACGACCGTCCAGACCGTCGTCGAATGTGCCGTGCCCGCCTCGGAAGCCGCGCAGCGTCCCGCCTCGGAGCAGAACACCTGCCGCGACGACGATCAGCTCACTCCCGCGTGGGAGGCCGGGATCAAACCCGGTGACGAGATCACCGCGATCGCCGGCACAGAGACGAAGGACTGGGACCAGCTGTCCTCGGTCATCAAGGATCATGCCGGTGAGCGCGTCGATGTCGATTTCATCCGCGACGGCAAGGCTCAGACGGTGACGGTGCCGATCATCGCCACCGAACGGCCGAAGGTCGACGAGAACGGCAAGGCCCTGCTCAAGCCGGACGGGAGCCCGCAGACCGAGACCCAGGGATTCTTCGGCGTCGGACCCGTGCAGGAACGTCAGTCCCTGCCGCTCGGGGAGTTCCCCGGTGCCGTGTGGGACCAGGTGAGCGGTGTCTTCCACGCAATCATCACTCTGCCGGTCAAACTCGTCGACATCGGCGAGGTGGCCATCGGTACGAAGGACCGCGACGCCGAAGGACTCGTCGGCATGGTCGGCGTCGGACGCATCGCCGGTGAGATCGTATCCACCGACCAGATCGACGTCGTCGATAAGGCACAGATGGGGCTGGGCATGCTCGGCTCGCTCAACATCTTCCTCTTCGCGTTCAACATGATCCCGTTGCTGCCCCTCGACGGCGGACACATCGCCGTGGGCCTCTACGAAGGTGCGCGCCGCCGCATCAACCGGTGGCGCGGACGCGGACTCGTCGGTCCATTCGACACGGCGAAGCTGCTGCCGCTGACGTATGTGTGCATCGGCCTGATGCTGTGCATGACGGCGCTGCTCGTCTACGTCGACCTCGTCAAACCCATCACCCTCGACGCGATCTTCAACTCCGGGGGTTAGGCTCCGGCTGGTAGGAGAGGCGCGGCCGCGCGGGCGGCTAGCAGATGACGCGGGCGACTGATCAGGTCCATAGGCACCTGGGCTCAGCGGCTGAGGGTGATCGCCTGCACCTCGCCGAGATGATTGAGCCCGACCGTGATCGTGGACTTCGCATCTGCTGTACCCGGAACCGTGACGATCCCGCGCAGTGGGGAGACCATCGCCAGGTCCGCCTCGGTGAAGGGACGGTCGAGCTGCTTCTCCGCCCGCCACCGGGCGAAGCGCTCCCGCCTCTCATCGCGGGGTTCGTCGAGGTCCATGTTCATCGAGAAGATCGCCTCGGCGACGGTGTCGTCGAAGTCAATGACAAAGTTCGCCGCCGTCATCACGGTGTCGATCTGGGCTTGGGCCGCAGGGTAGCGGGGCACCGGCGCCGAGGTGGTCGACCGAGTGACTGCGACATCGTCACGTCCTGTGGCCACCCCCCACCCGCGGTCGAGTGCGTCCTGGACGACGCGCTGCGCCGGATAGTACGTCGTGTTGCCGAGGACAACGATGCTCACCCCGAGATCGGGGAACCACCGCATATGTGAGCCGTACCCCGGGTAGCCGCCGGAATGGCAGACGACGCGGCCGAAACGCGTGTCCAGACGTGTCTCGAGCCCGTATCCGTAGCTGAGCGTCTCCGCGTGATGGTCGCTCTTCTGGATCTCCATGGTCCGTCGAGGCTGCTGATTGTCGGTGAGAATCCGCGACCGGGAACCGGGAGCGTAGGAGTCCAAGCGTTCGAGGGCGTCAAGATGCGCGTCCATCCATGTGCCGATGTCGTTCACAGTGGAGATGACCCCGCCGATGGGGGAGAAGACACCGGGACCGGTGAGTTCGGCCGGGTGGAGGCCTCCGTTCAGATCGACGCGGTGGCCGGGCGCCAAGTCCGGGAAATCAGTGTGGTCGAAACCGGTGCGCTCCATCCCGAGAGGAGTGAGGACCTCAGTGGAGACGATCTCGGTAAACGTCCGGCCCGTGGCCGCCTCGGCGACCATGCCCAGCAGCGCATAACCGAGGTTCGAATACTCATAGCCGGTGTCGGACGGCGCGCAGGCGATCGCGCCTCTGTGCAGCCAGTCGGCGAGCTCGGCCGGAGTCATCGCCTCCATCCTGTCCGCCCAGGGGTCGTCCTTCGTGAAACCGGTGCTCATCGTCAGGGCCTGTCGGCAGGTGCGGTCGGCGATAGAGGTGTCAGCGATCTCCGGGAGCAGTTCGCCGAACGGTGCGTCGAGATCGAGTCCGTCCGCGGCGAGGAAGCCGATGGCTGCGGCAGTGAAGGACTTCGTCATCGAGGCGATCCGGTACGGAACGTCGGCGTTCACGGTACGGGCAGGGCCGCCTCGGCGAAAGATTCCCCAGGCCAGGGACCCACCCTGGTCGTCGAGCTTCCGTGCCTCGGCATCGAGGGCCGCGGTCATGGCCTCGATATCGGGTTCGACGAATCCGGGTGTGCTCACAGGGCGCTCCTTCGTGCAGGCTTCACGTCACCTTCACACTACCGTCGGCCGGAGACACGGGCGGCGGGGCTGGTGGGGCGCGTCGGCGGTGCGGGTAGGACCGTGGTTGGGCTCGGGTTGCGTTCTGCGGACGGACAGTCGTGTGTCAGTGGGAGGTCCTACAATGGTGATGGTTCGCACAATCCGGGTCCCGCATCGGCGCCGGCTCGGACATTGTGGCTGGTCAGCAGCCCGACTGAAGGGATCCTTCGTGACATCGGTCAATCTCGGAATGCCCGCCCCACCACCTCCCGTGCTTGCTCCGCGGAGGAAGACGAGACAGATCAACGTCGGAAAAGTCGGGGTCGGATCCGATTCCCCGGTGAGCGTGCAGTCGATGACGACGACTCAGACGACGGACATCAACGGGACACTGCAGCAGATCGCCGAACTCACTGCCGCCGGCTGCGATATCGTTCGCGTGGCCTGCCCGACCGCCGACGACGCAGCTGCCCTGCCGATCATCGCCGGCAAATCCCAGATCCCCGTCATCGCCGATATCCACTTCCAACCCAAATACGTATTCGCCGCCATTGACGCCGGTTGCGCGGGAGTGCGCGTCAACCCCGGCAACATCCGCAAATTCGACGATCAGGTCAAAGAGATATCGAAAGCTGCGGCCGAGGCGGGCGTATCCATCCGCATCGGCGTCAACGCCGGCTCTCTCGACAAGCGGCTGATGGAGAAGTACGGGAAAGCCACGCCCGAGGCACTCGTCGAATCAGCGCTGTGGGAGGCGTCCCTGTTCGAAGAGCACGGATTCTACGACTTCAAGATCTCCGTCAAACACCATGACCCGGTGATCATGGTCCGCGCCTATGAGCTGCTGGCCGAGCGCGGTGATTGGCCGCTTCACCTCGGCGTCACCGAGGCGGGTCCCGCCTTCCAGGGCACGATCAAATCTGCCACGGCGTTCGGTCACCTCCTGGCCGAAGGGATCGGGGACACCATCCGGGTGTCGCTGTCCGCGCCTCCCGCCGAGGAGGTCAAGGTCGGCAACCAGATCCTCGAATCCCTCAATCTGCGCCCCCGGAAGCTCGAGATCGTCTCCTGCCCGTCCTGCGGACGCGCGCAGGTCGACGTGTACACGCTCGCCGAACGCGTCACCGAAGGCCTCGAAGGCATGGAGGTGCCGCTGCGTGTGGCCGTCATGGGGTGCGTCGTCAACGGCCCCGGTGAGGCCCGCGACGCCGACCTCGGCGTGGCCAGCGGCAACGGCAAGGGCCAGATCTTCGTCAAGGGCGAAGTCATCCGAACCGTGCCCGAATCCGAGATCGTCGAGACCCTCATCCATGAGGCCAACCGCATCGCCGAGGAGGCAGCGGGGCAGCCATCCGGTGCTGCGTCGGGGCCGCCTGAAGTCACCGTGGGGTAGGTGCGATACCTTGTGAGGACGAACAGATACATGGTCCAGTCATTGGCCCATGCTGACGGCTGAGAAAGAGTTCAGGGGCACATGGCGCTGAGGATCGCACGACTGGAACATCAGCACACTCGGTGGCTGACGGACCTGCTTGCGCGCAACCCCTGCGAGAACGTCTACCTCATCTCCCTGCTCGAAGTCACCGGCACAGCCCGATTGGGTTCCCCGGCCGGCACTCTGTACGGAATCTTCGACAGTGACCGACCCGTCGCCGCCTACTGGGTGGGCGGCAACATCATCCCGGTTGCGGCGACCCCGGGGACGAACGAGGTGCTCGCCCGCAAACTCAATGCCGACGGACGCGTGTCCTGCTCACTCATCGGCAGCCGGTCCGTCATCCTCGACCTGCAGCAGCGACTCAATTGGGGCCAGCCGCGCGGGGTGCGTGAACGGCAGCCGCTGCTGGCCATCAGCTCCGACCCGCTGGTCACCCCCGACGAACATGTGCACCGGGTGACCCTCGACGAGCTCGGTGCAGTGTTTCCCGCCAGCGTCGACATGTTCACCAAAGAGGTCGGATTCTCACCGATCGAGGACGGCACCGCCGGATACCTGTCGCGGGTGCGCGGAATCATCCGCGGCAAGAACTGCTATGCCCGGATCTCGTCGACCCTGCCCCAGGGAGGCCCGGTGCCCCGCTGGCCGGCCACCGAGCAGGACGAACAAGTGCTGTTCAAGGCCGATATCGGCATCCGTGCTCGCCGCATCGTCCAGGTCCAAGGAGTGTGGGTCCACCCCGAAGTGCGCAATCAGGGCCTCGGAGCCGCGGGCATGGCCGCAGTCGTCCAACGCACCCGCGATAAGGGGCATTCCACCGTGAGCCTGTACGCCAATGACTACAACGAAACGGCGCTGCGCATGTACGCCCGCGTCGGCTTCGAACAGGTCGGCACCTTCGCTACCGTCATGTACTGAGCCTTCGGCGGGTACTGAGCCGCCAGCGGATCAGCCGCGGCGATTGCGTGACTGGGGCTTGGCCATATCGCCGAGGAACTTCTCCATCTCCCGACGGTCCTTCTTCGTCGGACGTCCCAATCCTTTGTCACGCCTGGGAACGAACCCGCGCAGCGCAGGGTCGGGCGGGGGAGTGAGGTCCTCGTAGCACTGGACGGCGATAGAGGCCTGCATCCGGGTGGGGATGAAACCGGTGATCTTCCAGATGAACTCGGATCCGGCTTTGCGCACCCGTACCTCTTGGCCGATCGTCACCTTCTGCGCGGCCTTGACGCGCTGACCGTCGACCTGCACATGCCCGCCGCGGCAGGCCTGAGTGGCGAGGTTGCGGGTCTTGAACATCCGCGTCGTCCACAGCCACACGTCGACGCGCATGTGTTTGGCCGCGTCTCGGTTGATCTCGGTCATCTCACTCCCGTCGTGGCCCTTCGGGCACCTGGATCCGGGTGTCGGCACGCAGCGCCAGAGCCGAGCGCCTCGTGAAAGTCTGGGCGGGACGACCTCGTCCCTGACTGACGGCCTCCCCAGTGGGATCGAGCAGCGGCAGCATGGTGCGGCGGAACGTATCGGCCTGCAGGCTCTCCCCGGCGACGATCTCGTGGAGTTCGCGCAGCTGCCGCAGGGAGAATTCCTTCTCCAACAGCCCGAACGGATCCGGGGTGCGTTCGTGGAAAGCCCGCAGCCGGTGCACGGCTACCCGCACGATTTCCTGATGTTCGGCACTGAGCTCGTGGACGTCGTGGACGGGCACGAGCTTGCGCCAGTGGACGGGGGAGTCCGGGTGGTCGGAATCCGACTCCGGCAGGTCAGCGTCGGTCGCCTCGGGGACGGCCGCCTCGGGGTTGGTGCCAGAGAAACTCTGCGCAGACGAATCCGGGACGGCCGCCTCGGTGGGGGTGTCTTCCGTACCCTGCCCGCTAGGGCTGTCATCCTCGGCGAGTCCGACATCGGCGGCGGAGAGCACATCGAGGTGGGCCACGGAGATCACCCAACCGCGATCATCACGGTCGGGCTGGTCGAACACGTGCAGCTGGACGGGAGCGCGGTCGATGAGGCGGGCCTTCTCACGCAGGCAGCGGGCGACCGCCTCGGCGAGGCGTTCCTGCGGACGCAGGATCGACC
>DGYFJ06202__coassemble_1194_pt1 | contig 17389 bp, 10 predicted proteins | sample DGYFJ06202__metabat2_low_PE_016 | metagenome-assembled genome bin DGYFJ06202 | reverse complement strand
AACTGACCTCCAGTCGGCGGCCGACCAGGCTGACGAACGCGCTCATCGACCTGCGCACCGGCAACGCGGCGAAAGCCCACTGCATCCTCGGCGAACTCAATCTCGGTGCCGACCCCTGCGACATCGTCGATACTGCGGGAATGGCCAGGTCGGCTATGTCTCTCTCGGCTGTGCTGACAGACCAGCGGACGGAGGTCGTCTCGATCGCTGTCGACGAGGAGGCCGAAGCCAGTCGGCATTCGTGGTGGGCTTCATTCGAAGCCAGACTCTTCGATCTGCAGGCACTGGCGCAGACGTCGCCGGGGCCGGCAGCCCCACAACTCTATGAGCTCGGGGCCTGGGCAGAAGAACACGGTGCGCACACCCTTGCATGCCTGGCCTGGCTCGAGGCCGGTCGACTCGGGCACGAACAGGCCATCGGCGGATTGTCCGCGTCGTCCGGCAGGGTCGACGGCTCCCTCGGTCGCCTGCTGCGCGCCGTGGCACATGCCTTCAGCACTGACGATCTGCAGGCGCTCATCACCGCGGCCCGTGAGGCGCTGATCTTCGGCGCGGTCGTGCTCTGCGCCCAGCTCTCCGGCGAGGCCCGAAAACGCGCCGTTGCCTCAGGTGATGCTGCCGCCACCAAAGAAGCCCGGATCCTGCTGGGCCGGAGCCGGCGCGTGCTCGACTTCGATGCCGACGGCAAACGGTTCCACGCGAATCTGGGCGAGCTCGAGCACTCGATCATCACGGGCATCGTCGAGGGCCGAACGAGCTCAGAGATCGGAGATGAGCTGCACCTGTCGACCCGAACCGTCGAATGGCACCTCGGGCGCCTCTACCGCCGAGTGCATGTGGCCAATCGACAGGAGCTGCGAGAGGTGGTGACGGAATGGCTGAAGAGCTGACCGCCGCCTCGAGTGCTCGTGACGGAGCAGAGATCTTCGGGCGCAAGGGCGAACTCGAACTGATTCGTCAGTCGCTGCGCTGCTCGGAATGCTCCGGCATCCTCATCGAAGGCGAGATCGGCGTCGGCAAGACTCTCCTGGCGAGAACGGCCTTCGAGGACGGGAGCGACGGAATCTGGATCCGCGGGGACCGCGTGCACCAGAACACCGAGTTCGGCGTATTCGGTCTGCTCGTCGACCTCGACAGCGACCCGTCCACGCTGCTGGGACGAATCGTGTCCCGGCTCACCTCGACTCGAAGCCTGCAGGCGGTCTTCGTCGACGATGCCCACCTGCTCGACTCCCGCTCGCAGGAGGTCCTGACCGACTTGGCCAGCGTCGGCTCGATCAGGCTTGTCGCGATGTCGCGGTCCAATCCCGAGAGTGGGGTCATGCCGTTCTCGACTCTGGTCGAAGACCGTGTGCTCCAGCATCTCGTCCTCGGCCCTCTGCCGCGTGAGGACTATCGGTCGATGATCGAACACCGCCTCGGTCACATCGTGTCCCAAGCCGTGGTCGACATCGTCGACTTCCATTCGAAGCGCAATCCGGGAAAGCTCATCGAACTCCTCGAATACACCGAACGACGATCGCGCTTCCTCATGCGCGAAGGAGTGTGGATCCTCGACGGACACGACACCGACTACGATGCGCGTGCCCGCGACTACGCACGGATCGGTCTCGCCGACCACTCGCCGCAGGAGACGGAGGCCCTCGAGTTGGTCGTCCTCGCGGGGGAGGTGGAGCTGGCGACATTGCTCGAGTCGGGGCTCGGGGAAGCCGCGGATGCCCTCGTGGCCGCCGGTGAACTGAAGATCGACGCGCAGAGACCCCATATCTACGAGGCAGTGGAGAACCACACCTCGGACACGATCAGGTACACGACCCCGACCGGTCGGAGTCGAGAGTGGTTCGACTTCATCGACTCCAGCGGAGATTCGCCCTCGGAGTGGTCGCAGGTGGTCAGGGCCGAGTGGGGACAGATCTGCGGAGCGGAAGTCAGCGAGTCGAGGACCATCGCCGCCGCACTGATCGCCGCTCGCCTCGGAGACTGGCATCGGGCCATGCGGCTGATCGCGGAGATCCCGACGGAGGAGATGAGTCCGCACGAGCTGCTCTCGGTCGCTCTGCTCTACTGCGGCTGCAATAAGATTCCCCTCGGACTCGACATCTTGGCCCATGCGGTTCGCACCGCATGCTGTGCTCCGCTGGTCGTCGATGCACTCGTGGTCTGGATGAACCGCGCTTCTGCATCCATGTCTCCTGCCCTGCGACTTGCGGACTTCCGCACCGCTCTGAATCGGCTGCACGAGGAAGGTGACGGACACCCCGGAGGGGGAGTGGACGCAGCGTTCGGACTCGAATTCCTCGACCGTGTCGCTGCCGTCGTGGCCGAAGAACGACCGATCACCGTGGACGTCTTCGACGGACTCACACCCGAGGGCGGGGCAACGGGCAACTTCCATCTGCTCGACACGATGCTGCACGCGACGGACATGCTCGACTCGGGACGCACCTTGGAAGCACTCGCGCTCCTCGAATCCGCTCAAGCCGATTTCAGCAGCGAAAGCACAGGGGCACTTCACCTGACCATGCTGCAGGGGCGCACACTTCTGCAGCTGGGACGAATCGCTGAGGCGAGAGAGCTGATGACGACACTGTCGACGCATGACATCGCGTACCTGTCAGCTCGGTCCGGGCCGATCGACCTGCTGTGGGCGCAGACTCACCTGCTCGAGGGCAATCTGCCGCGGGCGATGAAGGCACTTCGCGCCGCGATCGAATCGCTCACCTATTGGAACTTGGGCACGCAGCTTGCCATCGCATTGGCGGAGGCCGAATATGCGGTCTCTCGTGTCGGAACCGCTGCTGACGCCGACGAGCTGCACGCCCGCTTCGACGAGCTGCCCGTCACAGCCCTCTACCACGAATATCGTCGAGCCCTCGTTCTGCGAACCACCGCGCGGGCGATACGCACCGGTGAGACCCGGTACGAGCACGAGCTGCGTCGGATGTTGGACGAAGCCGAAGCCGATGGGGCAGCGGCGATCGTCGTACTCATCCGACTGCACCTCTTCCTGCACTTCGACGAGATCGCACCCGAAGCGATGTGTGAAGCGGCCGCGCACGGAACCGGGCGTGAGTTCGACATCGTCGGCCGCCTCGGCGCTGCACTGCGTGATCATGATCGTGCAGCCTTGACGGCCATGGCAGAGGAACACGGAGCGTCGATGCCCGACCTGGCGGGTAAGTGCATCGCTCTGGCCGCGCGATTCGGAGCTGGTCAGAGCAGCGGACCGGGCAGGCAGAACATAGGACTGACCGCCCGGGAGAAGCAGATCAGCGCGCTCATCGTCGCGGGTCGGTCGAATGCGGAGATCGCGCTGGAATTGGGGGTGCGGGTGCGAACGGTCGAGGGGCACACGTACCGGCTGTTCCGGAAGCTCGGAATCGAGCGCAGAGACCAGGTCGCCGAAGCGATGCGGGATACCGAAGGCCGGATGCGCGCCTGAGCTCGAACCGAGTATCCGCATCTGCGGGATTTCGGGCACGACTGAGTACTCAGTCCGCTGCTCCAGTGGTGACCTGGCGGTGACCGAGTAGTGACCTGACGGAGACTCCCGTATCGACCACCTGGTCCAGGACGGTTCCCGGCGAGCAGTATCGGAGCATGGGTATCACACCTCTGCGAACCGAACCCCGCGCCGTGCGCGCAGCCGTGCCCGTCCCAGGACCGGGAATCATCCTCCGAACGATCTGCCCGGACTCGACGACGGGAGGCTCGTCATGCGACAGGTGATCCGTCGCAAGGAAGTCGGCGACCTCCGCGCTCTCCTCTCCCGGCACCGCGCAGCTGCTCTCACCGGCGGCTTCGGAACCGGCAGACGTTCGATCATGCGGGTACTCGAATCCGAGTGGGATGGGCCGGTCATCAGGGTGACAGCAAGCCGACTCGATGAGGGCACTCCGTTCTCTGGGATCGGCGGGCTGCTCGCCGCGGTGAACGCATCCGCAAACGGAGCCTCCGACCAGGCGGATCTCACCACCGATGAGATCGTACCGAGCATGATGGAGGCGCTCCGCTCGATCTCCGGAGATGAGGACACACTCATCCTTGTGCCCAACGCCGACGAGATGGACATGGACTCGCAGCGAGTACTCGGTCAGGCACTGCGCCGGTTGAAGTCAGGACGACTGCACATCGTCATCACGGCGCGGTCGATCGACGATGACGGTCCGTTCGCCTCGGTGCCGGAGATCGAACTTGCGGATCTCAGCATCTCCGAGCTCATCGAGCTCGCCCGTGACCTCGCGCTGACCCGCTTCGGACACACGAGAATCGCCGAGGAGGCAGCCCAGGTCGCCGCCCACGCCGCATCGGGGCGGCCCCTGGCAGTCAGTCATATCCTCGAGGAGATGGCACCGAGTGAGATGCGCGGTGAGATCGCGCTGTCGATCCCGGTGCGGGTCGGACCGGCAAGCCGACCGATGATCGCCGACTATGTCGAAGGGCTGACTCCCAACGCCGAGGCGCTGCTCAGGTGCCTGTCGCTGTCGCCGCTGACTCCTCTGCGGCCCTTGGTCAGGAGGATGCCCGGATTCTGGGAAGCCGTCGACGAGCTCGAATCGCGCGGAACGATCGAACGCCGGGGAGCATTCCTGCGGATACCGCACGGATTCGTCCGTGCCATGGTGCAGCAGGCGATGGGGGCGAGCGAACGACGCCGCACCCACCTCGCCCTGGCCGAAGACTGCGCCGACACCTGGCCCCAGGTCGAGGCCTGGCATGTCTCGTTCATCGACCCCGACGAGGAGACTCCGCAGCAGCTGGCGTCCCACGCCCTCGGACTCGTGCGACGCGGACTCACCGCCGGAGGCGCCGAGTACGCCGAACGGGCTATTCGGGTCTGCAACGACGTCGAAGAGCTGCGCGGTCAGCTGGTCGAGATCGCAGAGGCGCTGTCCGACCACGGGCAGTTCGCCTTCTCCCGCCGCTATACGCGGATCGCCTCCCGGTCGAACCGGGCAGCGGTCGTCGTCCGCGCTCGGACTCTCGAAGTCCGCAATGTCTTCCTCGAGACGCAGACACTGCCGTCCTCACTGTTCACATCGTGGAGCAGATACGAATCCGAGCAGGCACCCGCCGAAGTGGCGCGCCTGCAGCTGACGTTGGCGCTCTGCCACTGTGAACGAGGCGAATTCGCCCGAGCGCAGGAGCTTCTGGCACTTGCCGAAGCCGCCGATGAGCATTTTCGCGACAGCGAGGCACAGCTTGTTCAGGCTGTGCGCATCCTGCTTGACGGCAATCGCGGAAAGGACGGGGCGGCGTTCGCCGGATTCGTCAGCCTGCAGGAGCACCAGGATGCGATCAGGCCGAGCTTCGGACTCGCCGTCGCCCAGGGACTGGTGCTCACCGAGCATTATGAAGCCGCCTCGGCTGTGCTTGACCACATCGGTGAGACCTGTGCCGCGACCAGGGTCTGGAAGCGGCAGGTGGACTGTGTCCGTGCTGATCTGGAAATGCGCCTCGGCCGAGTCAGCCAGGCCGTCGACGTCATCGACAGGCTCATCGCGGAATCAGAGGCCGACAAGCGCAGAGGGCTCGTCGTCGTCCGGCAGGATCGGATCCTGCTGCTGCACGCCTGGAAGCTGCTGCTGACCGGACGCGCCGGTGAAGCGGGGCTCGTCGAGGAACAGGCCGCGGTCCGAGCTTCGGCGACGAACAACCACCGTCTGCTGGTCGAGCTGAATGCGCTACAGGGCAGATACCTGCTGCGCACCGACTGTGCGGCCGAAGCGATCGGACACCTTCGGCGCTGCGAACAGCTGTCCGCGGACGAGACCAACCCGAACGTACGTCGTTTCGAGGGCGACCTCATCGAAGCCTTGGTGGGTATCGGTAGAAGAGAGCATGCGACTCTTCTGCTCCAGAAGCTGCGCGACCGCGCCAAGGCATGCCCCTCTCAGTGGACCGATCTTGTCGTCAGTCGGAGCGAAGCGCTTCTGGCCGCCGGGGAGACTGCCACCGACCTGTTCGGACGGGCACTCCGGCAGGCCAGCACCTCGGAATTCGTCTTCGAAAAGGCAGCCATTCATGCGGCCTTCTCCGCGAGACTGGCCGATAACGGGTCAATGCTGAAAGCCCGCGAACAGAGGCTCGCTGCTGCGGCACTGCTTCGGGAGGTCGGAGCCAGTCGCCTCGCCGACCATCTCCGGAACGGGCAGATCGTCGAAGAGCCGAAGGCACCGACGCTGCCTGACCTGCCGCGCCTCGGCGAACTCAGCGATGAGGAGCTCAAGGTCGTCGAGTTGGTCCGTGCCGGGATGAAGAACCGGGAGATCTCAGAACGGATCTTCGTGTCCCTGCGCACCGTCGAACTTCGGCTCACCGCCGTCTACCGCAAACTCGGTGTCGGGTCACGGACTGAGCTCGTCTCGCGGCTCGCGGGCAACCCGCGTCTCGCCGCGGTCTGAACCGGCACCGGTGCGGAGCATGAGCCGCAGACGGTTCGCGCCGTCTGCGGCAGAACGCCCCGCGGGGACCCGCACCGCCATCGCGGATGACCGCAGTCTCCCCTCCGCAAGCACCGGATCAGAGTCATCGCACTCCTAGCGTGAAGTCGACGCATTCCGCAGTTGGAATCACTGCATCGCCGGCTCTTACCGACGATGCCCGGCAGCCACAACAGCTGGGCCGGTTCAGTCGAGTATGGGAGATCACGATGACTGTGTCAGAACATCCGAATCCACTTAGCCGGGGGAGCGCTGTGGGCGTGGCTTCGCCACCTGCAGCGACTTCTGGTGCGACGTGGCCGGCACGGCTGACCACGCGGATCTGGAGGGGAAAGACGAGATTCCAGCTCGCCCTCGACCTTGTCGCTTGGGCAGCTGCCGGGCTGCTCGCCTCGGCGGTCATGGGGCAGGGGGCCGTGAGCGGAGTCGAACTCGGCTCCGCTCTCGCGACGGCAGCGATTCTGCAGCTGCTCCTCGGCCTGCTCACCGGGCTCTATCGCAGTCGCTATCACTACGGAAGCTTCGCCGAATACGGCGGGGTCGCGGTCATCGCGCTGATCATCGCGTGCGGACTGATGGCTGTCACCTTGGGGGATGCTCCATTCGTTCTGCTCACTGTATTCTCCGCAGTGATCTTCATGACCGGCAGCCGGTACCTCATCCGCTGGGCCCACCAGATCGTGACCCGTCCCCTGCAGGGTGAGCGAGTGCTCGTCGTCGGAGCCGGCGACGCCGCCGAATCCCTGATCCGTCAGATGCTTTCGAACCCTGATGGTGAGTATCTTCCCGTCGGGCTCATCGATGATGACCCGAGTAAGCGCCATCTGAGCATCCACGGTGTCCGTGTCCGTGGGACGAGCGATGACATCGCCGAGGTGGCCGGATGGCTCAATGTCGCCGGAGTCATCGTCGCGATCGCTGATTCCGATGCGGAATTCCTGCAGAAATGCCGTGAACGTCTGGAATCGACAGGGAAGTGGCTGCGGACGATCCCTCCGTTGGCCGAGATGGTCAATCGCAAGGTCGAGATCGGCGATATCCGCGATATCAAGGTCGAGGATCTCATCGGTCGTGAACCGGTGCACACCGATCTGGCTGAGATCGCTAAGAAGGTGGCAGGCAAACGTGTGCTTGTCACCGGAGCCGGCGGATCGATCGGCAGCGAACTCTGCCGGCAACTGTTCGCTCTCCACCCGGAGAGTCTCGTCATGCTCGATCGGGATGAGACGGCTTTGCATGGTGTCGAACTCACGCTCTACGGTTCGGCGCTGCTGATGTCGCCGAACACGGTGCTTGCCGACATCCGCGACCGGGACGCGCTTGATCATATCTTCGCCGAGGCGAAGCCGCAGATCGTGTTCCATGCGGCGGCACTCAAGCATCTGCCGATGCTGCAGCGGTTCCCCGAGGAGGCGTGGAAGACGAATGTCCACGGCACCCTCAACGTCCTCGAAGCAGCTCGTGCAGTCGGAGTCGAGACGTTCGTCAACATTTCGACGGACAAGGCCGCCGCACCGACGAGTGAGCTGGGGAAGAGCAAGCGGATCGCTGAACGTCTGGTCAGCGGGTTCGCAGCGAAGTCCCCGGGCACCTATCTCTCGGTCCGCTTCGGCAATGTTCTGGGATCCCGCGGGTCGGTGCTCCTGTCGTTCCAGGAACAGATCCGACAGGGCGGTCCGATCACGGTCACAGATCCGGAGGTCCGTCGGTTCTTCATGACGATTCCGGAGGCCTGCCAGCTGGTGCTTCAGGCGGCGACGATCGGCGAAGACGGCTACGTCATGGTTCTCGACATGGGCGAGCCCGTGCGCATCGTCGACATCGCGCGGAGTCTGGTTGCGATGTCGAATCAGAACACCGAGATCGTCTACACCGGTCTGCGCGAGGGTGAGAAGCTCGACGAAGAGCTCTTCGGGGACTACGAAGGCACCGTCATCCGCATTCACGACAAGATCAGCCGTGTTGAGGCACCGGTTCTCTCACCTGTTGATCTTCCTGAGTTCACGGCAGACCGCAGCGTCATCGACGACTTCTGTGCCCGCTCGTGCCGTCCTCAGCCGGAGGTCGTCCGTCGGGAACCCGTCGGTGGACCCGCTTACGTGCCGGCACCGGTCAATCTGGTCAACGATGAGGTCAGGTCATGACGATTTCGGATGCCGTGTCCACGAAGCCTCAGGTGACTGCTTCGTCTCAGACCATCCCGGCCGCCAAACGGATTCTGCTCTCGGGACCGGATGTCGGAGAACTCGAAGAAGAATATCTGCTCCGTGCTTTCCGCAGCGGATGGATAGCGCCTGTCGGCCCGGACCTCGAAGCCTTTGAGAAGGAACTGGCAGACAGGGTGGGAGTCGCACACGCGGTCGGACTTTCGTCTGGCACGGCGGCCCTGCATCTCGGTCTGCTGGGCCTCGGAGTGAAGCCGGGAGACCGAGTGATCACGTCGACGATGACGTTCGCCGCGACGGCGAATGCCATCACCTACTGCGGGGCCGAACCCGTGTTCGTCGACTGCGTCGACGACGGGAACATGGATCCGATCCAGCTCCATCGCGCGCTGAAGGACTCGATTCGGAGCGGAGCGAAGCCGGCAGCCATCGTCCCTGTCGATCTGCTGGGTCGGCCCGCGGACTATGACCGGATTCTTCCGATCGCTGCCGAATTCGACGTTCCGGTCCTCGTCGATGCCGCGGAATCGCTGGGATCCCGCTATCGAGACCACGCCTGCGGCAGCCTCGGCGAGGCTGCGGTGGTGTCCTTCAACGGGAACAAGATCATGACCACCTCGGGTGGGGGTGCTCTGCTGACGAATGATGAGCGCTTGGCTGAATACGCCAGGTATCTGTCGACGCAGGCCAGAGAGCCGGTGGCGCACTATGAGCACAGAGAGGTCGGCTTCAACTACCGTCTGAGCAATCTGCTCGCCGCACTCGGGCGGGCGCAGCTGGCCCGACTCGATGGTCTGGTCGAACGACGTCGAGAGATCCGTGCCCGTTACCGCGACTCGATCGTGGCGGTGACTGATGGGACCACTCTCTTCGGCGACGACAACACACACCGTGACAACGCCTGGCTGTCGGCGATCCTCGTCGACGAGAGTCGCACGGGATTCAACGCCGGCGAGCTCGGTGCATGGTTGGCCGAGCACGATATCGAGACGCGGCCACTGTGGAACCCGATGCATCTGCAGCCGGTCTTCGCCGGAGCGCGGATGTACGGCGGTGAAGTCTCCGAAGGCATCTTCGCCTCCGGGCTCAATCTGCCGAGTGGATCGACGATGAGCGATGACGATGTCGAACGCGTCATCGCGACTGTCACCGTGTTCCTCGGACAGCGAGGCTGCCTAGCTCCGCGATGACGGCAATGAACTTTGACCTGCTGAGGCAGCAGGTCAACGCTTCTTGCCCAGGGAGAACGCAGAGCGAGAGTGGATATCCGCACTCCCTCTGCGGACCTCCGCAGGGCAGAGCCCGGAAGGAGCCTCGAGAAGATCTTCGACGATAGCGTGAGTTCGAACTCGCTTCCGGGCTTCGGCCAAGGGCCGGGTACAGCGGCGTCATTCTGTGAGCTGCTGCAAGGGAATCGCATACTTCGGTTCGGATCAGTCGCACCGAGTCCTTAGTCAAGGAAGGTACAGGCATGGAGAACTCCGGTCGAGTGGAATCCGTTGTTCCGTATGTCAGCTGCTGGCGGACGGTTAAGAACTGATGTCGGAAGAATTCAACGTCCTCACGGTGTGCACAGGAAATCTCTGCCGGTCGATTCTGGCAGAGCTCGTGCTTGCACAGCGATTCTCCGACGTCCGCGAGATCCGTGTTCAGTCAGCCGGCACCCGTGCGGCCCTGGGCCATCGGACACCGGAGGAAGTGTGGGAGGTCGCGGGGTTCATGGGAGTGATCGAAGAGCGGGCCGAACGTGCACGGCAAGTGGACGAAGATCTGCTCGGCGCTGCCGATCTCGTGCTTACGATGACACGCGAGCAAAGGCGTGAGGTCGTCGAGCTCAACCCTCGAATCGTTCGCCGAACCTTCACAATCCGAGAGCTTTCGGGGCTCGCGGCAGTCACCCGGGATGAGGACATTGTGAACGAAGGCGCAGTTCCCACAGCTGACCGGGCAGCCCGCTTGCGGGCCGCCGTCGAAGCAGCCGGTCGGCGTCGGAGTCGGAGGCGGAATCTCACGCTTCCAGCGCACGATGATGTCGTTGACCCGTACGGCTGCTCTCGAGACATCTACGCACTTTCAGCACTCCAGCTCGCCCCTGCCGTCGAAGGGGTTTCGGTTCTGTTCCAAAGAGCGCTGAACCTCGGGGAGGGGGAGTGATGCTGAAAGGCAGAAGACAGTCAGCAGTGATGAGTGCGGGACGTGTGCGCACATCGGAACGACTGCACAAACCGAAGGCACGGACTTCCTATGACCATGTGAAACGGATTGCCGACATCTGCTTCAGCGTCGTCGGACTCATCGTGGCGTCGCCTGTGATCGCCGGAGTTGCCCTCGTCGTCCTGGCAGTACACGGCCGACCGGTGCTCTTCCGGCAGCCTCGGCCAGGGGCCAGCGGCAAGGTCTTCGACATTCTGAAGTTCCGGACCATGGTGGAGCCCAACGGAGAGCGTGTGACTGACGGGCAGCGCCTGACTCGACTCGGCCGTTTCCTTCGAGCCTCGAGCCTCGACGAACTTCCTTCGCTGTGGAACGTCATGCGCGGTGATATGAGCTTTGTCGGTCCGCGACCACTGATTGTCGAATATCTCGCTCTCTATACACCTGAGCAGGCTCGGCGGCATGAGGTTCGTCCTGGCATCACCGGATTGGCACAGGTCAAAGGGCGCAACGAACTTGAGTGGGCAGACCGTTTCCGTCTCGACGTGGAATACGTCGACGGCAGATGTCTGCGACTCGATCTCTCCATCCTTCTGCAGACGGTGCGGACAGTCGTCGGGCGGCGGGGAATAAGCAAACACGGCCACGACACCATGCCGGAATTCACTGGATGGGAGGACACCAGTGATGTCGATAAGTGAAGGGCAGAGAAGCACGAAATTTGCCGCAGCTGTTTTGGTGGCGGCCCAGATCCTGGCGGCCGGTGGTGCAGTCGCAGTCAATCTGCTTGCCGCTGTCGTATTGAGCCCAGCGGGGCGCGGCGACCTGGCTTTTGCACTGCAATTGGCATACTTCCTTTCCGTTTTCGCTGTCATGGGGCTCGAACGGCCATTCATCGCTTCTCGGTCTGGAGCATTCGGCACCGAATATCGCGTCTTTGCACGCATGGTGACGCCCGGCACCCTCTGCGTTCTGCCCATTGCCTTCATCGCAGCCGCGCTGTCACCGTTCAGCACCAGATGGATGTGGCTGGGGGTGATCGCGATTGCTGCTTATGTTGCGCTCAATTCATTGGTGCATGCACTGCGCGTCGCCTATGTCTGCAGCCGTGAGTGGAAATGGTTTGCCGTCAATGCGATCGCCACCCAGCTGATCATCGTCGTCGGAGCGGTATTGCTGGTGCTGATCGGTGTGAACGACCCAGTGGTGTGGATGTGGGCCTATGCGGCCTCCGCAGTACCGACAGTGGTTCTCCTGTTCGTCGCACCCCGCCCGCCGAAGCATTTGGAACCCACTCGAGCAGAGAAGCGAGGACTCCGCAAGCGAGGCTGGGTCCTGCTCCCCTCCGAATTCAGCAATTCCGCTATGTTGCGATCCGATCGTCTGCTTCTGCCGATCTTGAGCAGTTCGGCTGCACTCGGCCTGTACGTCACTGTTGCCACTGTTCTCGAGATGGCTACCTGGCCGGTGCAGCAGTGGGTTGATGCTTCATTGCGGAGTTGGTCTCAAGGCTTCTCTTCCCACTCTTTTCCGGTGGTGCGGATCATTGCCCGAAGCGTTCTGCTGCTGGTGGCTTCTGCCGCGGTACTTGCAGTCGCGGCATATGCCATGATCGTCTTCGTTCTGCCGGAATCGTATGCGCCGGCTGCAGCCGCCATCATTCCATTGGCGATATCCGCCGTCATCTTCGGTATCACACGTGTCCAACAGGGCCTCCTCATCGCTGCGGATTCCCCGGGAACGGTGTCGGTCGTTGAGATCATCGGCACCGTGGCTTCGCTCATCGCATACATCACTCTGATTCCGCACTACGGCATGTTCGGCGCGGCATACGGGTCCATCATCGGATATGCCGTCTGCGCAGCTGCCGGCGCCTTCACGCTCTTGCGTGTCATCAAACGCAAGTCACAGCAGTCGCACACAGCTGGGCTCGGCGATGACGAGATCAGTGGTGGTGCGAACCTGACAGACATCGAATCCGCGACAGCAATGCCCGCAAGAGCTGACGTCGAACTCAGAGACCGATATCCAGACCGGACAAGGAAGTGAAGTCATGGACGTATTGATGATCGCCCATTACACGGCAACCGGATGGCTGCCGAACGATCGCTTTGACAGCTTGGCGAGCATTCTTGCTCGCCGCCGTGCAGAAGTCGAGCTGGTCACGTCCTCGTTCCAGCACGCGTTCAAGACACAACGCGACACTTCGGTGGAACGGAGCCCGTTGTACTCGACCACCTATGTGCATGAACCGTCGTATCGGAGCAACGTCTCTGCCGGCCGTCTGCGCAGCCACCGAGCCCTCGGCAGGAACCTTGCTGAATACCTGCGTCAGCGGAAGGTCCCGGACGTCATCTACTGCTCCATGCCTTCTCTCGAAGTGGCTCAAGCCGCAGCCGAATTCGCGAAGAAGAACGATGTCAGATTCATCCTCGATGTGCAGGACCTGTGGCCAGAGGCCTTTGAAATGGTCTTGCGACCACGCTGGATGGTGCGCCAGGCAATGATCCCCATCCGCAGACGTGCCGAGGCGATCTACCGAGCGGCGGATGCGGTGGTGACTGTCTCTGAAACCTACTCAGAACGAGTCAGTTCGGCACGCAGAGGCGATTCGACTGTCTCCACCGTGTATCTCGGGTCGGATCTGACGAAGTTCGACGCCTATCCGGCTCTGCGGCCCACGCAGGCAGGAACCGCAGAGCTCGCATATATCGGAACGTTGGGACACAGCTATGACCTGCCTTCGGTATTCGGGGCTCTTCGCGAACTGAGGAGGGAAGGCATCCGCATGCGCCTGCACGTGATGGGAACGGGCCCCTTCGAAGATCGCTGGCGAAGAGAAACAGAAGATCTTGATGAGGACGTGGTGTTCTACGGAAAACTCGACTACCCGGAGATGGTCTCGCGGCTGCGGGGGTGCGATATCGCCATCAACCCAATCGTTGCGAACTCGGCGGCCAGCATCATCAACAAAGTCTGCGACTATGCAGCCGCAGGACTCCCCGTCGTCAACTCTCAGCAGTGTGCCGAGTACCAAGATCTTCTCACCGAGTATGGAGCGGGCATCAATTGCGAATCGACTCCGTCCGCATTTGCAGAGGCCCTCAAGAAGATGGCCAATGACCGTCGATTGGCAGAACGCGGCCAGGGATCAAGACGAATGGCCGAAGACCATTTCGACCGGTCAGTGACGTACGAACGACTCGGCGGGGTGGTCCTCGATGCGCGCTGATCGTGGACGCTCACCAGGTGGACATATCCATACATACGGGCAGCGGCGAAATCCCCGTTCTCAGACCTTTCAGCCAACCACACACTGTCGCGCAGAAAGTGAACGATCATGATTGTTCAGCACTATTTGACGATTCTCCGTGAACGGTGGGTCTACGCTCTGTCGACCGCCTTCATTGTGATAGCTGGGGTTGCCGGATTCACGGCGCTGCAGACACCGGTGTACGAATCGTCCGCAAACGTCTTCGTCCGAACTGATCCCGGCAACTCCGTCACCGATCGTTCGGCAGCAGCCGACTATGCCCGGCAGCAGATTGACACCTATGCGGATCTCGTTACTACTCCTATTGTGCTTGATTCTGCCATCAGATCTCTCGACTTGGATATCGACGCCGGACAGCTCGCTGACAGCGTCTCAGCGGACGTCCCCGAAGACACGCTGCTCATCTCGATCACTGCGAGAGCGGGTGGTTCTGAAGAGTCGGCGAAACTTGCGAATGCGGTGGCTGAAAGCCTGCAGGAACAGGTCGCAGATCTCGAAACCACCAGCGGAAAAGCGACAGTCCAGTTGACGGTCGTCACTCCTGCGACGGCGCCGAGAGTGCCGGCTTCGCCGAATCTTACGCAGAACTTCGTGCTCGGTCTGATCGCCGCAATACTCGCAGGGATGTTGGCGGCAGTGCTCAGAGATCGCTTGGATAACAAGGTGCGCAAGGCAGATGACATCGAGCAGCTGACAGACGCAGCGGTGATCGGAACGGTCCCGTTGATCTCCGCAGGAGAGAACCACGTCTTCGTCTCAGAACATGGGTCGCAGAATGTCCAGGCTGAACCGTACCGGGAACTTCGGTCGAATCTTCGTTTCCTCGAGCCGCGAGGCAAGAGCCGATCGCTGCTCGTCACGTCTTCGGTGAAAGGCGAAGGAAAATCGGTGACCTCTATCAACCTCGCATCCGCTCTCGCCCGCGGCGGCGAACGCGTGCTTCTCGTCGATGCTGACCTGCGCGATCCCTCGGTGCATCGGTATCTCGGTATTGAAGGGGGCGCAGGCCTGTCGACAGTGCTGATCGGGGATACCGAGCTGAAAGACGTCGTCCAGCCAATGGAACTGGCCAATCTTGCCATTCTTGCGAGTGGTCCGATACCCCCGAACCCGGCTGAACTGCTGGACAGCGAGCAGATGACAGTATTCCTCGAAGAAGCCGCCAAGCAGTACGACGTCGTCGTCTTGGACTCTGCACCAGTGCTTGCCGCGACCGACGCAGTGGCGATGGCTACTCGAGTGTCCGGAACCGTCTTCGTTGCACGGAACGGGGTTGTACGTCGAACGCAGATCACTCAGGCGCTGCGAAAGATCCAACTCGTGCAGGCCCGCCTTCTCGGAATCGTGCTCAACGGGGTACCCCGGACCTCAGGGACAGCATATTCGCAGACCTACGGCAGCAGCTATGACCCGCGTTCGACGCGGAAAGAACCCGACACTTGGGCTCACAGTGCTGAGCCGGAGACCAGCCATTCGAAGCAGCTGGCGGTCCGACAGTCGGCAGCTCCTCCAGTTTCGGACCGCGAGATCCCTCTTTCAGTTTCTGACAGCTCTCTGCGTCCGGATCCGGGCCGTCGATCTGTCTTCCCTGGGATATGGGCGATCAGCAATGATTGAGCTCACGCAAGGTGAATGACGTGCTGTCGGCTGTCCGTACTCAGCGGCACCGCGCCGAAGCCCCGACAGGTGCCCTCCAGGACCCTGCCCGTTCTTCGATCTTCGCGGTATCACTGACCGCAGTCTGTGCGCTGATCGTCGTCATTGCTCGCATATGGTTCTCTGCGGACATCGAAGCAGCCGCATCTTCGAGCGGGGTCATCGCCGCGGTCTCATTTGCCCACGGCATGACACTGTTTGTGATGCTCGGACGCGATCGGATCACCATGCCGGGACTGTTCATGGCATCGAGTGCAGCAATCGTCGGAGTCAGCGGATTGCTCGTCATCCCAGATCCGTCATTCATCGTCGGCTCCCACCCTGAATCCTCCCTCAATACGGCTCTGTTCTGCGCTACGCTGACGCAGATCGGGATCGGAATGCTCTGCCTGAGAACCGATAAGACAGGGAGACCGGATGAGGTGGTGCTGCCGATCCGCACTGTACGGTGGGCCCTCGGCGCCGGAGTCCTCACTCTCGCAGCCACAGTACTTCTCGGAGATCGGCTGGGCGTGCTGGCGGATGGATTCGGATCATCGGCAATCCTGCTCATCTGCATAGCGCTTCTGCTCAGCCCGCGCGGCCTGGGGAGCCCCTGGAACATCGTGGCCATCGTCTGTGCACTTCTGGTGTATCCGACAGCCGTCATCTCGGGGACCGGCCGCCTACGGGCAATAGCGCTCATTCTGGCGGCTGTCTACATCTTCTTCCTCCGGTACGGACGTCAATGGCTGAAAGTCGTCGGAGTCTTCCTCGCTCCGATGATCCTTGCGGTGTTGGGGGTATGGCGCAAGGAATACGAAACCTCCTTGAGCGGCGAGCACGGGAACGACACAGGTCTCTCGTCGATGTTCGTCGGCATCGGCAACTTCGGGTCTCTGATACATGACTTCGATCTGGGAGGTCTCCCGACTCTCGGAGCATCGCTGCTGTCACCGTTGGGGGCGGCTCTGCCCGATGGGCTTGCGCCGGACTGGATGCCCGACGCCATCGGCTATCAGCTCGCTGCTCTGACCGACCCAGAACTGTACGGCACCGGGTTTTCCACGGTGGCAACCGTCTACGGTGATCTGTGGTGGAATTTCGGAGCGCTGGGGTTGATGATCGGCGTTCCGCTTCTCGCCCTGATGCTCGATCGCATCGACTCATGGACGATCCGCAGCTACCGACGTGCGGCTCAGGGGCCACGCGACCTCCTGCTCCTGGTGTTCTTCGCAGCCCTATTGGGTGGAGTCGGGGACATAGTCTGGTCCGGTTTCCACACTTGGATAGTGCGAATGTACGCGCGAATTGCAGCACTCGTCGTCCTCTGGCTGTTCACCTTCTACGTTCCGCGGCAGGTCACTCCACAATTCGTCACCTTCCAACCAGAGGAGCATGAGCGACTTGCCGAAAGAGAGGATTCAGCCGTACAGAAGGTGCGACCTCGCAGGGCTGAGTCACCCGCCGGTTCTCTCTGCCGTCGCCACCGTCGACCGACTCGATATGTGAAGTTCTCAACCGCCTCGGTGCCACGATGATCGTCGATCTCGGTCCGACTTCGGATGAGAAGAGAAAAGCATACGTGCGTCGACGCTTGAAGCTGACTTCGTGCTCAGCCAGTACTGCCTGTTTGGATACATTGATCTGAGCGGTCGGTGTGAATGTCGAAACGCACTTGAAGGAGGATTCCGGATGAAGAATTCGAACGGGCTGAA
>DGYFJ06202__coassemble_1162_pt1 | contig 18224 bp, 21 predicted proteins | sample DGYFJ06202__metabat2_low_PE_016 | metagenome-assembled genome bin DGYFJ06202 | reverse complement strand
CTCGGCGAGCACGTACATCATCGTCGGTCACGACCGGATCAACTGGATCGCCGTGGTCTGCATCGCCATCGGCTCCATGATCGGCGGGTACTTCGGTGCCCGTGTCGGTCGGAAGTTCTCGCCGGTGCTGCTGCGCGCCGTCATCGTCGTCCTCGGTCTCGTCGCGATCTGGAGGATCCTCACACTGTGAACGGAACTGCGCTGTGAATACTCCGGCCAAGGCGCCCCTGACCCGTCAGCAGGTCATCGCCAGGTCCGCTGAACTTGGGATCGCCGTCGAGCGTCTGCGCTTCTTCGACGAAGCGGACCTGGCAGCCGGGAAGGCAGGGGGCGGTTCGAGTGACGGCCTGGATGGGCGCCTCGAAGGCATGCGCGACTATACGCAGCTGACGGATGTCGCCCTGCGCAGCGTCCGGGAACCCGCCGAAGGACTGTTCATTGCCGAATCATCGAAGATCATCCGCCGCGTTCACGCGGCCGGTCTGTCTCCCCGGTCGTTCCTGGCCAGCCCGAAATGGCTGTTCGACTTAGCCGACATCATTTCTGAGAGCGATGTGCCGATCTTCATCGGCACAGACGCCGCCGTCGAAACGCTGACCGGGTTCCACCTCCACCGAGGCGCCCTAGCAGCAATGGGCCGACCCGCCCTTGCCCCGGTCGCAACCTTGGTCGAGGATGCGCGACGCATCGTTGTCATCGAAGACATCGTCGACCATACGAATGTTGGTGCTCTAATTCGTTCTGCCGCGGCGATGGGTGTTGATGCGGTCCTCGTGACCCCTCGTTGCGCGGACCCCTTGTACCGGCGAGCCATCCGAGTGTCGATGGGTACGGTCTTCCAGGTCCCGTGGACAAGGATCGAGTCCTGGCCAGAGGGCATCAACACCCTCCAGGATGCAGGGTTCGTTGTCGCAGGCATGACACTAGGGGCGGGAGCGATCACTTTGGACGAGCTGGTCGCTGAAGATCATGACAAGCTCGCTCTCGTCTTCGGCTCCGAGGGTCGTGGGTTGACTCACGCGACTGAGCAGCGGCTCGACAGAAGAGTCACGATCCCGATGATGGGCGGAGTTGATTCGCTGAACGTCGCCGCGGCTTCGGCACTCGCGCTCTATGCGACGAGGTTGCACTAGAGTTCAGGGGCATTGGAGCGCTTACCAGATGACCTCGCCGACGGGCCCATAAGTAGAAGTCTGCAGTGTCGACGATGTTGTCGCAGTGGTCAAGCGCGCTGTCGAGGTTCTCGAGCGGATCGACGCTGCCATCGCGACCGCTGCTAGACCGACGTTCACCGGGTGCTCGACGACGCCTCGGACCATGGCATGGGTCGAGGCAGAGCCGGCGACTCGACCTCATACCTAGCGAAGACGGTCGTGTTGTTGTTCGTGTCGACGGCGGGCCAGTCGGTCGGCGTCATAGGCCCGGACGACGCGCCTCCCATCAGGCGATGAGCGCCTTTGCTGCGGCGGCGAGGGTGTCGATGGTGGGCCGGTAGTAGGCCCAGCGTCCGCGCTGCTCGCGTTCGACGAGGCCGGCATCGACTAGCAGCTTCATGTGGTGGGAGACCGTCGGCTGTGACAGGCCTACCGGTTCTGTGAGGTCGCAGACGCACATCTCGCCCTCGGTGCTGCCGGCGATAAGCGCCATCAGCTTGACCCGGGTGGGGTCGCCGAGGGCCTTGAAGACCTTCGCGAGGTCCTGGGCGACCGCGTCGTCGATCGTCTCGCCGAGGACGCAGCAGGGCGCGACGTCGGCCGCGGATTCGATGGCTGGGGGAGTGCTCATGCCTCCATTCTGCCTGACGCATTGACATCTGTCGATACGTGAGGCAAGCTCAATCCATCGAAGAACGTCAATACATGGAGGTTGAAATGAATCCTGTCGTCGTTATTGGGGCCGGTCCGCAGGGCCTGGCCGCTGCTGCTCATCTGCTCGAGCGAGGCCTGGAGCCTCTGGTCCTGGAGTCGGGCGACGGCCCGGCGTCGGCCGTGGTCGAGTGGGGTCACGTCCGCCTGTTCTCGCCGTGGTCCGAACTCATTGACCCAGCGTCGCGCCGGCTGCTCGAGCCGACCGGCTGGAGCGCGCCCGAGACCGGCTACCCGAGCGGCTCTCAGTGGGTCGAGGAGTACCTGGCCCCGCTGGCCGAGGCGCTGGGCGACCGTGTTCGTTACGGCTCGCGCGTCGTGGGGGTGGGCCGTAAGGGCCGCGACCTCTCCGTCGACGCCGGCCGCGCGGAGCAGCCGTTCGTCGTGCACATCCGCCGCGCCGACGGCGAAGAAGAGAGGTTCGAAGCCCAGGCCGTCGTCGATGCGTCAGGCACCTGGCGGGCCCCGAGCCCGGCGGGCGCGGAGGGACTGACTGCTCTCGGCGAGCACGCCGCCGTCGAAGCCGGATTGCTTGATCACCGCACGCCGAGCCGCGACGAGGCCGCCGAACTGGCTGGCAAGCACGTCGTCGTGGTCGGCAGCGGCCACTCGGCCGCGACAGCAATCGGCGACCTCGCGGCAGTGGTCCGCCGCGAGCCGGGCACCAGGGTGACCTGGGCGCTGCGCCGCGGTACCGTCGGCAACGCCTTCGGTGGCGGGTCGGCTGACGAGTTGCCCGAGCGCGGTGCCCTGGGCTTGCGGGCAAAGAAGGCCGTCGAAGACGGCTACGTCGACCTCGTCACCGGGTTCCGTGTCGAGCGGGTCCTCGTCGAGGATGGTCGGGCAGTCTTGGTGGGCGAAGACGGGCGGCGGCTCGAGCCCGCGGACCGAGTGGTCGTCGCGACGGGGTTCCGACCGGACCTGTCGTTCCTGACCGAGGTCCGTCTCGACCTCGACGTCCGCCTGCAGGCTCCGACGAAGGTCGCCACTGAAGTCGACCCGAACCTTCACTCCTGCGGCTCAGTGCGCGCCACGGGAGCCGCTGACCTCGCCCACCCGGAGCCGGGCTTCTATATCGTCGGCGCGAAGTCCTACGGCCGCGCGCCGACGTTCCTGGCGATGACCGGCTACGAGCAGGTCCGCAGCGTCGTCGCCGAGCTCGCCGGCGACCACGAGGCGGCTGACCGTGTCGAGCTGGAGCTGCCCGACACCGGCGTGTGCGGCGGGTCCGGCCTGTTCGACGCCCCGGAGCAGGCGACGTCGGGCGGGTGCTGCACACCCGCGCCCCAGCTGGTCCAGATCGGCACGAGGACCGACGGATGAGCCGCGGTCGCCTGCTGATCGTGGGCGGCGGGCAGTCCGGCCTCGCCGCGGCCCGTGCCGGGCGCGACCGAGGCTGGGAGCCGGTGGTGCTCGAGGCCGGTGACGAGCCAGTCGGGTCGTGGCCGCGTTACTACGACAGCCTGCGGCTGTTCTCTCCGCGCCGGTACAGCGCCTTCCCGGGTCACCCGTTCCCTGGCGACCCCGACGGGTACCCGGGCCGCGACGAGGTCGCCGACTACTTGCGCAGCTACGCAGAGTGGCTGGGCGTCGAGGTCCGCACTGGTGCCCGCGTCACCGAGGTCGCCGCCGTCGGCCCGGGCTTTGCCGTGGATCTGGCCGGCGGGAGCCGCCTGGTTGGGGACGCGCTCGTCGCTGCCTCGGGGTCGTTTGCCAGCCCCTACGTGCCGACGATTCCCGGCAGGGAGGCATTCCAGGGCCGGGTCCTGCACGTGGCCGACTACCGGTCGCCCGAGGAGTTCGCCGGTCAGCGGGTCGTGGTCGTCGGGGCGGGCAACTCCGCCGTCCAGATCGCCCACGAGCTCGCCGACCACGCCCAGGCCTCGCTGGCGGTGCGGGACCGGGTCCGGTTCGCGCCGCAGGTCATCGCCGGGCGTGACCTGCACTGGTGGTTGCGACTCACCCGCGCCGACCTCCTGCCGCCGTCGGTCCTGAACAGGATTATCACAGGCACACCGGTCATCGATGCCGGAAAGTACAGGGCTGCGCTCGAGGCAGCGCATCCAGACGAGCGGCCGATGTTCGCGGAGTACGTCCCGGACGGCGTCGTGTGGCCTGGCGGCTCGCGGGAGCGCGTGGACTCGGTGGTCTTCGCGACCGGCTATCGGCCGCACCTGCCGTACCTGCGCTCCCTCGGCGTCCTCGACGAGGCTGGCGCGCCGAGGCACGACCGCGGCGTGGCGACTTCGCTGCCGGGGCTGGGATTCCTCGGCCTGGAGTTCCAGCGCTCGTTCTCGTCGAACACCCTGCGCGGTGTCCACCGCGACGCGGGTTACGTCGTCGATGCCCTGGCCAGGCAGCCGCGGGGCGTCGTCGTTGGCTGAGGCTGCCGTGCGGCCGGGGCGGGGAACGGTGCTGGCTGCGCTGTGCGTGACCGAGATCGTCTCGTGGGGCTTGCTCTACTACGCCTTCCCGGTCCTGGCTCCGCGGATCAGCGCGGACACTGGCTGGTCGCCGGTGGCCGTCACCTCGGCGTTCTCTGTGGCCCTGGCTGTGTCGGCGTTGGCCGGGGTGCCGGTCGGGCGCTTCATCGATCGGCACGGACCCCGTCTCGTCATGACCGCTGGCTCGGGTCTCGGCGTCGTGTCGCTGGTGGTGATCGCCGCGTCGACGAACCTGCTGGTGTTCATCGTCGGCTGGGCGCTGGCCGGAGTCGCCATGGCCGGAGTGCTCTATCCGCCGGCCTTCGCCGCAATCACCGGCTGGTTCGCTGCCGGCCGCCTCGGCGCGCTGACCACGCTGACGCTGGTGGCCGGACTGGCGAGCACGGTCTTCGCGCCGTTGACCGCAGCCGCGTATGACCAGCTGGGATGGCGAGGGACATACCTCTGGGCGGCGGTCGTGCTGACGGTCCTCACCGTCCCGATCCACTGGCTCGTGCTGCGACGCCCCTGGCCCCACCCGGTGCATGTCGACGCGGAGGAACCCGAGGCCGAGAAGGCCTATGCCTCTGGCGTCGTCCGGGACGCACGGTTCCGGCTGCTTGCCGCCGGACTGACCTTGGTCGCCCTGGCCATGTACGCCGCGCTGCTGGCTCTGGTACCGCTCATGCTCGAGCGCGGCCTGAGTCCTCAGGCCGCCGCCTGGGTGCTCGGCCTCGGCGGACTCGGCCAGGTCGCCGGTCGGCTCGTCTACACCGCTCTTGCCCGACATGCCTCGCTCACCGTGCGCACCGCGACCGTGTTCGGCCTCGTCACCGTCAGCACCGCGGTGCTCGCTGTGGTCCCCGGGCCGGTCAGTCTGCTCGTCGCGGCGTCGATGACCGCCGGAGTCGGACGCGGCATCGCGACACTGCTCCAGGCGACCGCGGTCACCGACCGGTGGGGCGCACGCGGATACGGCCGCCTCTCCGGCGTCCTCGGCCTCCCGATCCTGCTGGCCACCGCCTTGGCTCCCGGGGCCGGTGCGGTCCTCGCCGAGGTCACCGGCAGCTACGCAACCGGGTTTGCGGTCCTGGCCGCGGTGGCTGCCATAGGGACCGTGCTCATGGTCGCCAGCACACACGGCAGGGCGACAATCGCCGGTCGAATGCGCCCGCTGGATATGCAGGTCGGCGATTTCCGCCGTCGGTCGTGAGGTCATCGAGGGGCTCCCTGCGGCAAAGTCACCGTCGAGCCAGCATTAGGATCGACAATAGTTCAGCAGTGACTGTATAGTTCAGTGAATGCTGACTATTGCTTCACGCCTCGACGTCATGAACCGGCTCGGCCGGGCCATGGCGGACCCGACGCGCTCCCGGATCCTGATGACCTTGCTCGACGGCCCGAGCTACCCGGCCGTGCTCTCGCGCGAGCTGGAGCTGACGCGCTCGAACGTGTCGAACCATCTGACCTGCCTGCGCGACTGCGGGATCGTGGTCGCTGAGCCCGAGGGGCGGCAGACGCGCTACGAGATCGCCGACCCGCATCTCGGGGCGGCGCTCACGGCGCTCGTGGATGTGACGCTGGCCGTCGACGAGCACGCGCCCTGCGTGGACTCTCACTGCGCCGTGCCGGGCTGCTGCGGGGCGGGGGCTGGCGAGTGAGCGCGGCGTGCGGCTGCGACGAGCCCGAGACCACGACTGACGAAGAGGCCGAGGAGACGGAGCGCCCCTGGTGGCGCGATCGCGGGATCATGGTCCCGGTCTTCTCCGGCGTCGCCTTCCTGACCGGTCTGGCGTTGGAGTGGTCCGGGACGGAGATTCCGGCGCTGGTGTTGTTCTGGATCGGCCTGCTGCTGGGAGCGTCGACGTTCACGCCGGGTGCGATCCGGAAGCTGTTCAAGGGCAAGCTGGGGATCGGCTTGCTGATGACGATCAGCGCGGTAGGTGCGGTGATCCTCGGCTATGTCGAGGAAGCCGCCGCCCTTGCGTTCCTCTACTCGATCGCGGAAGCACTGGAGGACAAGGCGATGGACCGCGCCCGCGGCGGGCTCCGGGCGCTGCTCAAGCTCGTCCCGGAGACCGCCACCATCCGGCGCGACGGCGCAGCGGTCGAGGTCGCCGCGAAAGACCTCGCCGTCGGCCAGCTCATGCTGGTGCGGCCGGGCGAGCGGATCGCGACCGACGGCATCGCCCGCACGGGACGCTCCAGCCTGGACACCTCCGCGATCACCGGCGAGTCGATCCCGGTCGAGGTCGGTCCCGGCGACGCCGTGTCGGCGGGTGCGATCAACACCGCGGGTGCGCTTGAGGTCGAGACGACTGCGGCGGGCACTGACAACTCGTTGACCACGATCGTCGATTTGGTGGAGCGGGCGCAGGCCGAGAAGGGCGACCGCGCCCGCCTCGCCGACCGGATCGCCCGGCCATTAGTGCCCGGCGTGCTGGTCCTCGCTGCACTGGTGGCGCTGATCGGGTCGCTGCTCGGCGACCCGGAGCTGTGGATCACTCGCGCCCTGGTCGTTCTGGTGGCGGCGTCGCCGTGCGCGCTGGCGATCTCGGTCCCGTTGACCGTGGTCGCCGCGATCGGGTCGGCGAGCAAGTTCGGGGTGATCATCAAGTCGGGTGCCGTGTTCGAGCGCTTCGGCGTGATCCGTCACGTCGCCGTCGACAAGACTGGCACCCTCACCTTGGGCGAGCCCGCCGTCACAGCCGTGCTCACCGCTGACGGTGTGAGCGAGGCGGAGGCGCTGGCGTGGGCGGCCGCGCTGGAGCAGCACAGCACCCACCCCCTCGCGGCCGCGATCACCGCTGCCTCTCCCGGCGCTCCTGCGGCCGACGGCGTGGCCGAGCAGGCCGGGCACGGGATCGGAGGCGAGCTCGACGGCGCGCGGATCACCGTCGGCAGTCCCCGCTGGCTGAACGCCGGGACGCTCGGCGATCGGGTCGCGGGGCTGGAGGCGCAGGGCATGACGGTCGTGATCGTCCACCGCGACGGCGAGCCGGTCGCCGCGATCGGCGTCCGCGACGAGCTGCGACCGGAGGTCCCCGAGGTCGTCGGCACGCTCGCGTCCCAGGGTGTCGGGGTCACAATGCTCACTGGCGACAACGCGCGCACCGCCCGCGCCCTGGCCGCGCAGGCCGGGATCGAGGACGTGCGCGCCGAGCTGCGCCCGGAGGACAAGGCTGCCGCGATCGCAGAACTTGGCCAGCACGGGTCGGTGGCGATGATCGGTGACGGCATCAATGATGCGCCCGCTCTGGCCGCCGCGGACATCGGGATCGCGATGGGCGCGACCGGCTCCGACGCAGCGATCGAGTCCGCCGACGTCGCCTTCACCGGCCACGACCTGCGCCTGCTCCCGCGCGCATTCGACCACGCCCGCCAGGGACGCCAGATCATCAACCAGAACATCATCCTGTCGCTGCTGATCATCACCGCTCTGCTTCCGCTTGCCTTGTTCGGTGTCCTGGGGCTTGCCTCTGTGGTGCTCGTGCATGAGATCGCAGAGGTCGTCGTGATCCTCAACGGCCTGCGTGCCGCCCGGGCCCGGAAGGAGCGGTTCTCGTGAAGGTCGAACTGCACCACATCGTCGACTGCCCGAACACGGTCAGCGCCGAAGCCAACGCACGCGCAGCGCTGGATGCTCTCGAACTCACGGCCGTGCCCATCCAAATCGTCACGATTCACACGGAGGTCGATGCAACGAACACGCAGTTCGCAGGCTCGCCCACGATCCTCGTCGACGGCGTCGACCTGTTCCCAACGACACGAGTTCGTTCGCTGGCGTGCCGGGTCTATGCCTCGGGGAGCGGACTCGCTGGCGCACCCGGTCAGAAGCAGATCGAAGCGGCGCTGCGCGCAAGACTGGATTGACGACCAGCGGTGAGTGCCATGAGCTGCTCAATTCGGTACTGAGATCAACGGGGACACACGGATAACCCGTAGCCGGATGGGCGCGCCGGCGCACCGGCTGATGATGGAGTGAAAGTCGAGCGGGTGGGAGGCGATCGTGGACGCAGTCGACCTTTGGCATCCATATGTGTGGTGACGTGAGTGCTGCTGGTGACAAGTCTCTCCTGGTGAATCCGACGGCCGAAGCGACCGCCCCCGTCGTCAGCGGCTTCGCCGTCCTCGCTGACCTTGAGGCGGTGTTCAGGATCGCCAACGCGCCAGAGAACATCCAGGCGGGCGAAGGCGACGACGGCGATGGGTGCGTGACCGGCTCAGGGCTCTGACATCTTGACAAGCTCCGCGGCCAGGCAACGGACCTTCTCGGCGAGTTCGTCGCGGACCAGGCGCATTCGCTCTTCGCCTTCGATCCCGCGCTCAGACGGCTCATCGATCGTCCATGTCTCGATGGTCCCGGCCATCCCAGGCACGGGCTCGACGACAGCCTCGTCGCCGATCACGACGACGCGGTCCGCAGTCTGCAACATAGTGGGATCGATTGGCTTCGGGTGCTCGCCGTCTATGCTCGCCCCGACCTCGGCGACAGAGACAGCGGACAGGGCGTTGAGCGCTGTCCCAGGGGAGGTGCCCGCCGAGTGCACCCGGACGGAGTTGCCGGCGACCTGGCGCATGAGTGCGGCGGCCATCTGCGACTTGCCTGCGTTCTTGACGCAGACGAACAGGACGGTCGGCTTCTTCTCGATCACGATATCTACCTTTGTTCAGTCGACGCGAAGAGCCACCAGGAGCTCGCGGACACGGGCCGCGATGTCATCGCGGCCGAGCAGTCCCCGCATGCCAGCGGCTCGTCATTGTCGAGGGACCAGTGGATGGCGTTCATGTCCACCGCTCATCAACAGGGGCGCGCCAGCGGCATCAGCACGACTTGGCAGCGGACTCTGGCCCAGTGGCTGCCAGTTCGCGCCGACGTTGCTCCGCTCGGTGCACGGAGACGGACTCGACGAAAGCTTCGCGGCAAGTCGCGCAGCAGATCTTCCGGCCATCGGGCAGCAGGCGCGTGGGCGATCCCACGGCGTTCTGGCGCACGCGCTCGTCCGCGCAGACTGTCGCATGCTCCCGGCACAGCGCCGCGCCGCAGTGCTGGCAGAAGGCGACGGCGGGGACAGAACCCTGCCCGGCCGCTTCGTGTTCCCAGCAGTCCATCTGCAACTCCTTGATTCGATGATGATCTATATAGAATCTACGCGACGCATCGATAGACGTCAATATCATCTGCGCCATCGATACGCTCGACATCAGCGTTGGGCCCTAGCCATCCGAGCGCCGATCTCGGAGACGGCGGGCTTGGCGGTGCGAGCCGCGCCGATGATGGTGGCGGAGGCGAATCCGGTCCAGTCGCCGTAGCCGAGCAAGTGCAGCCCACGGTGGTCGATGCTTCGAGTTCCGTCGGTGGCGGGATGGCCGTTCTCGCGCGTCAGTCCGAGCCCGCTCAGGTGGCTGAGGTGTGGGCGGAAGCCGGTGCACCAGATGATCGCATCGCACTCGTGCTCGCGGCCGTCATTCCAGGAGACTCCCGTCGGGCTGAGGCGGTCGAACATGGGCGAACGGTCCAGGACACCGCGATCTCGTGCTGCCTGTACGGGAGGCACCATGACGATGTCTCCAAGTCCGGCCACACCGTCGTGGTTCCGGCCAGAGCGACGGGCTGCCTCGCGGGCGGTAGCGACGTCAAAGAGCACTCTGCCGTCGACATCGTCTGGCATGAATCGCGGCGGGTGCCGGGTGACCCACAGCGTCTCGGCCACCATGGAGACCTCGGCGAGAATCTGCGCGGCCGAGTTCCCTCCTCCGACGACCACGACCCGTTGGCCGGCGAACATGCCGGGCGAGTCGTAGTCGACGGTGTGCAGCTGCCTGCCGGAGAACGTGCCCTGACCGGGGACGTACGGCAGGTAGGGGCTCTGCCACGTGCCGGTGGCACTGATCACCGCAGCGGCTTTCAGAGAGCCTGCGTCCGTCTCCACGATCCAACGATCATTCTCCCGGCGGACGCTGGTGACACCGACCGATCGGCGCACAGGCAACTCGTAGCGCTCCTCGTATCGTGCGAGGTAGTCCACAACGTGGCTCGCGGTGGGGAACTCCTCGCCGGTCTGGGCAGGCATCGGCCATCCGGGCAGAGGACTGTACTGGGCTGGGGAGAACATCCTGAGCGATTGCCAGCCGTGCTGCCAGGCCCCGCCCGGTCGTTCCTGTTCGTCGAGGATGACGAAGTCCAGGCCGGCGCGGCTGAGGAAGTATCCGGCGGAGAGACCGGCCTGGCCTCCTCCGATGACGACGACGTCACTCACGCCCGCGCCGGGTCCTGGCCGAGCAACTCTGAGATGAGCGTCTCGATCCGAGACCTGATTTCGTCGCGGATCGGGCGCACCGCCTCGATGCCCTGGCCAGCGGGATCGTCGAGCTTCCAGTCCTCGTAGCGCTTGCCGGGGAAGAACGGGCAAGCGTCACCGCAGCCCATCGTGATCACGACGTCGGAGTCCTGCACGGCCTCGGTGGTGAGGACCTTGGGCTCCTCGGCGGTGATGTCGATCCCCGCCTCGGCCATGGCCTCTACAGCGACCGGGTTGATCTGCTCGGCGGGCATGGATCCTGCCGAGCGGACCTCGATGCGGTCGCCAGCGAGGTGGCGCAGCCAGCCGGCGGCCATCTGGGAGCGGCCGGCGTTGTGGACGCAGACGAACAGGACGGAGGGTGTTTGATCGTTCATGTCTGTGCTTCTCTCAGTCATTCGGTGGTGAGCGTGTTGAGGAGTCGGCTGACGCGTGCGGCGATGTCGTCACGAATTGCGGCGAGTCCCTCCGGCGAGGCCAAGGCCGGGTCGCCGACGGCCCAGTCCTCGTATCGGACTCCGGGGACGATGGGGCAGGCGTCGCCGCAGCCCATGGTCACCACGACATCGGCGGCGCGAATGGCGTCGTCGGTGAGCGGCTTGGGGAACGCCTCGTCGGCGGCCTCACGGTCGATTTCTGCTACGAGATCACGCACGTGCGGGTGGACGCCTACCGCCGGGGTCGAGCCGGCGGACCGAGCGATAACCCTGCCCCCGGACAAACTGTGGGTCAGCGCCGCTGCCAGCTGGGATCGACCTGCGTTGGCGACGCAGACGAATAGAACTTGTGGCGGGGCGGTCGCTGGGTCGCGGGTGAGGTCAGCCAGCCGCTGCCGGGCAAAGCGCTCGGTCAGGGGCACCAGGTAGCGTGTAATCTTCGCCGACCGAGCCAGTGCAGTGTGCGAGTCCCGGACAATGCTGGTGATGGTCTCCTGCGACACCTGCGGCGTCGCATCCGCGAGGTCGGCGGCCAGACGTTCGATATGCACGGCCATGCCCTCCAGCTCTGCGGCGGTCGTCGTCTCCGCTTCCACCGTGGGAGCGACAACCGCGGGCGCGAACCCCTCGAGCAAGGCGGCGACGGCGGCCTCCTTCTCTGGAGCGACTCGGTACCAGACCCAGGTCCCACGGCGCTCGGAATCGAGCAGCCCCACTGTCCGGAGGACCTTGAGATGGTGGGACACGGTCGGCTGAGAGACGTCGGCGAGCTCGGCGAGATCGCACACGCACGACTCTCCACGAGGATCGTCAGCGATTGCCGAGAGCATCCGCAGACGCAACGGTTCGGCGAGGGCCTTGAGAGTGCCAGCAAGGGTCGCGGCAATCTCCTGGCCGAGACCAGCCGAAGCCGGCGGTACCTGGGGCAGGCAATCCCCGCCGGGGGATGACGGCGTCAGTACTTCGTCGGTCATGATGCTCGTACCTCCTGGTTATAGGGATCGGTGCGGAACCACGCCTTGGCGGCCCAGAGGGAGACGTAGACGAGGCCGACGAGGACAGGCACCTCGATGAGCGGTCCGACGACGCCGGCCAGCGCTTGACCGGAGGCCGCGCCGAAGGTGCCGATCGCGACGGCGATCGCCAGCTCGAAGTTGTTGCCCGCAGCGGTGAATGCCAGAGTGGTCGACCGTGCATAGCCGAGTCCGATGCCCTTGCCCAGCAACAGACCTGCGAACCACATGACGGTGAAGTACACCAGCAGCGGCAGCGCGATCCGGACGACATCCAGAGGCTGGCTCGTGATCTGCTCACCTTGGAGGGCGAAGAGCAATACGACGGTGAACAGCAGCCCGTACAGGGCCCATGGTCCGACCTTTGGGACGAATTTCTCCTCGTACCAGTCCCGGCCCTTGCGCTTCTCACCGATCCACCGCGAGGCGAACCCAGCGATCAGGGGCACTCCGAGGAAGACGAGGACATTGAGAGCGATCTGACCCATCGAGACCTCGAGCCCATGTGTGTCCAGGCCGAGCCAGCTCGGTAGGACGCTGAGGTAGAACCAGCCGAGGACGGAGAACATGACGACTTGGAAGACCGAGTTGATCGCCACCAGCACTGCGGTCGCCTCTCGGTCGCCGCAGGCCAGGTCGTTCCAGATCACGACCATGGCGATACAACGGGCAAGGCCGACGATGATGAGTCCGGTGCGGTACTCGGGAAGGTCGGGCAGGAAAATCCAGGCCAGGGCGAACATGATCGCTGGGCCAGCGAGCCAATTGAGCACCAGAGAGGAGATGAGGAGTTTCTTGTCGCCAGTGACAGCGGCGACTTTGTCGTAGCGGACCTTGGCCAGGACCGGGTACATCATCACGAGGAGTCCGAGCGCGATCGGCACGGAGATCCCGCCGAGCTCCAGATGCGACAACAGATTGGAGATTCCAGGGATGAATCGTCCCAGGAGGAGGCCTGCGACCATCGCCAGCCCGATCCAGAGTGGCAGCCACTTGTCCAGAGTTGAAAGGCGTTTCGGGGCGTGCGTTGCGGTCTTTGTCGTCTCAGTGGTCATGCCAGCAGCTCCTCGATCTTCGATGCGATCAGTGGGCGTGGGTGAGCTCCGATGAGGGCGTCCACCCGACTCCCGTTGCGGTAGAACCCCAGAGTCGGGATCGATGTGACTCCGGCGGCGGTCACGACTCCTGGATTGGCGTCGGCGTCGACCTTCACCATCTTCACCCGTCCGGCGTACTCCTCGGCGAGCTCGTCGAGGATCGGTGCAACCTGCTTGCACGGTCCGCACCATGTCGCCCAGATGTCGACGACGACCGGCAGGTCGGAGTCGATCACCTCCGAGTGGAAAGTTGTGTCTGTGACTGTCTTCATAGTCATGCGGAAACCTCCGTTGTAATGGTCTGAAGGGTCGCCACTGGGTCAGCGGCGAGGAATTGTTGGGCGTCCAAAGCTGCTGCGCAGCCGGTGCCTGCCGCGGTGATCGCCTGCCGGTAGCGGTGGTCGACGAGGTCGCCGGCCGCGAACACGCCAGGCAGATTGGTCTCCGTGCCAGGACGCGCGACCCGGACGTATCCATTGGGGTCGAGATCGATCTGTCCGGCCAGAAGCTCTGAGCGCGGATCATGACCGATCGCGACGAAAACACCGGACACGGGCAACACACGCTCAGCCCCGGACACCACGTCGCGCAGTCGCAGCCCCTCGACCTGAGAATCGCCGATAATCTCGGCGACCGAACTGTTCCAGGCGACCTCGATCCGCTCGTCCTTCATGACGCGCTCGGCCATGATCTTCGAGGCCCGGAATTCGTCGCGGCGATGCACGACCGTGACCTTCGAAGCGAAGCGGGTGAGGAACAGTGCCTCCTCCATGGCCGAGTCGCCACCGCCGACGACCGCGATCTCCTTCTGACGGAAGAAGAACCCGTCACAGGTCGCGCACCAGGACAGGCCATGCCCGGACAGTCGCTCCTCCTCGGGAAGTCCGAGCCTGCGGTAGGCCGACCCCATGGTGAGGACGACTGCCCGCGAGCGGAAGACCTCCCCGGCTCCTGTCTCGATGGTCTTGACTGGGCCTTCTAAGTCGAGGCGAACGGCGTCGTCGAGGACGATGCGCGCACCGAATCGCTCGGCCTGTCCGCGCATTGCCTCCATCAGCTCCGGCCCCTGGATGCCGGCGGTGAATCCAGGGAAGTTCTCCACCTCCGTCGTCGTCATCAGTGCCCCACCAGCAGAGACCGACCCGGCCACTACTACCGGAGCCAGACCCGCCCGCGCCGCGTATACCGCGGCCGTGTACCCCGCCGGGCCGGACCCGACGATCACTAAATCTTGATTCGACATGCTTCTATATTGACTGATGTCGATACAGAGCGCAAGACGCGTGTGCTCAGTGCAGCGGGGATCACTCGACGGGCGGTCGGCGACGGCCACTGACGGTTGACGAGACGACCGGTACGACGCAGGACACGTCGGGCGCGCCCGACGATCTGGAGATCACGGCTGTGCGTGGCTCGTACGTCAGCTGGGTTCCAGCAGCCCAGATGTTCGCCTCCTAAGCACTTCTTTCTCGAAACGAAACCTGATCTCGGCCATTTCGCCGGAGATCGCGCCTCGAAACCATGTCCCCGAATGCCTCGTCTGGGTCCTATATTCCGAGACCCTTGATCATGAGGAAAAGTGATCGATCATCGTTTCCTGCTCCCGAACCTTCTCGGACCCGCAATAGCTAACTCAGCCCCGAAGCCGGGCCCGATGTGCACGTGGTGGTCGCAGTGTTTCTCCAGGTCATACTGGGATTTCATTACCATGCATGGCCTTTCGCATCTGCACTCAACCAGGTTCCAGGATGTGTCTCGCTCGTTTACATTCGATGAAACGGATGACCTCTTGGGCGCTCGTAAGTGAGTCGTAATGCAGTGACCGCACAACCATTGACTCCTTGTGCTGGGAATTCTGTGGGTCACCTATAACATAAACATTCGGCGTCCACCGGGTCACCCTCTCGATGGTCACTACTGACGTCGAAATGGGGCTCGTAGGCAGGGCCGGAGATCATCTCCGAGACTGCGGAAGATCAAGAGCCTTCCGGTCGGCGGTGACCAGCGCCCCGTACACGAATCCGGCGGTAGCGCCGTCCCTTGATCTATGCGTCGCCGACGATGTCCTTGGCGGCCAGGAGTGCCGGGCCGAGGCCCCACACCCGCCACGTACGGTCGTCGAGCCTGACCAGGGTGAGAAATGTGACTGTCGTCGCGTAGGCGGCGAACGCCTGCGCGGTTCCGGCGACTTCGGGGATGAAGCGCATGAACGCGATCCGGTCTGGCTCGTCGACGGCGTGGATCACTCTTGACGCGAGTGACTTGTCGGCGAGCATGTCGATGGCCCACTGGTAGTCGCCCCACGCTCGGGGCTCGAAGGTGAGCCCGCGCGCCACGTCGGGTTCTTCATCGAGCGCGGTCCACCACTGGAGAGCGACCTGCGCGGGATCGGTCAGGTCGCCGGCCTCACCGAACGCGGCCAAGGCCTCGTCCTGGTCGGCGCTCACAAGCGCCGTGATCGGCGAGGTGGGCTCGTCGGGACTCTCGTCGCGGGAGCGGATCTGGTCGGCGGCCAGGTTGGCGAAGATCGGCACCGTCACGGTCAGCGAGGCAAGGAACTCCGTGGCCGTCTGCGCTGGGTTCCTCAGGTCGGTGCAGCCCCGGATCAGGGCCGCGACGACCCCGATGGGGTCCGCGGCGAGGAGGCCAGTCAGGAACGCGTCCGGGTGGAGGGCATCAACCTGCCAGCCGCTCGTCGAATCCGACGGGAAGTCCTTGAGATTGAACGTCACGAGCGTGTCGGCCTTACCACGCACGGCGGCCGCGAGCACGTGACGGTCCTTCGGATCACAGGTCATGTCCGTGATCAAGTGATCGAAGTCGTCGACGAGTGCGGCCTCCCCAAAGGCACCGCGCATCGTGCGCACGCGGTGGACGGCCTTCTCCTGGCTGATGCCGAGCTTCGGGAGGTTGCGCTGCACCTCATCGAGGATGCGGTCCGACCAGAGCAGCTCGAAGATCCCTGCTTCGGCGAGCCACAGCAGCGTCGTCGCCAGTCTGATCGGCACCAGCGCGCACGCGTCCAGGACGGCGACTCGGGTGCTCCCTGCTGCGTCGCTCACCGGGTCTCGATCACCCGGTCGGCGGGCGTGTCCTCGGTGACGTCGCCGGCGAGCTCGGCCATCGCCGAGCGCCTCCGCGTCCGGGTCTCTGCCTGATAGCGAGCCAGCTCTGCCACCGGGATCCGCCGGTGCACGGCGCTGGTCTCCGCTCGCATCTCGCCACGGTCGACCAGCCGCACTACGGTCATTCGACTGACGCCGAGCAGCGCGGCCGCCTGGCTTGTGGAGATCGTCGCCTCGGCAGGGAACACGACCGCGTCGTCGCTGGTCTCGAGCACGTCGACCAGCCGGGCGAACGCCGCGCGGGCGCTGTCCGTGATCTCCGGTGCGGCGCGTAGCGCCTCGTCCACCGCGTCGCGCAGCTGCGATGCCTTGTCGTGCGTGATTGCTCCAGCCATGTCCTTATTCTACGCCATCAAACGCTCAAAACGCACAGGGATAATGCCGTGCGATCTCCGTTGGGACCGTCGAGCCCGCGGTCGGCGAGGCGGTCCATCAACGCGGTCGCAGCGGGCGGAACACGCGGCGCAGGTCATCGCTGCTCCTGGCCGGGGTAGAGAGGATTCCCGGAGTGCGCTTCGTGGTTGGTTCGGGAGCGAGCGGCCTGCGAGGATAGCCACATGCGAGTTGAACAAGCTCTTGAAATCCGCGAGTCATATGGTCCCGCCGAGTATCCAGCCCTCGTGGAAATTTGGCGCAGCGCCGTGCGAGCGACGCACGACTTCCTCGAAGAGTCTGACTTCGACCGGATCGAGAGCAATCTTGCATCGGCCTATTTGCCTGCCGTGAGCCTGATCGTCGCCGAACGAGCCGGAGAGCCGGTCGGCTTCGCCGGGATCGCTGAAGGAAATCTTGAAATGCTTTTCGTGACGGACGAGGCCCGAGGACAGAGCATCGGTTCGAAGCTGCTCAATGAGGCCATCACCGAATTCGGAGTGACCAGAGTCGACGTGAATGAACAGAATTCCGGAGCCTGCGGCTTCTACCTCAGCCGAGGATTCGAGCAGGTGGGGCGCGATGAACTAGATGGAGATGGGCGACCGTATCCGACCCTCCATCTGGAACTCAGCAAGTAGCAGTGGATGCTCCAGCTGTCCCCATCGGCAGAGCGCGTAGTTTAGAACACCCGACCAATGTCGGCGCGATCTTCCGTTCCGCCGCCGCGTTCGGCGCCGATGCCGTGCTCGTGACACCGCGCTGCGCCGATCCGCTCTATCGCCGGTCGATCCGCGTGTCCATGGGCACAGTGTTCCAAGTGCCGTGGACGCGTATCGAGTCATGGCCCGCCGGGATCGCCGAGCTCCAGAATGCCGGATTCCATGTGGCGGCACTGGCACTCGATGATGATTCGGTGAGCCTGCGCGAGTTCGCCGCCACCGCACCCGAACGCACTGCCGTCGTCTTCGGCACCGAAGGCGACGGTCTGAAGCGATCGACGATCGCCGCCTGCGATTCGACCGTGATGATCCCCATGAGCGGGGGAGTCGATTCCCTCAACGTCGCAGCCGCCTCGGCGGTCACCTGTTTCGCCCTGCAGGAAGGGTGACGCCCACCAGCGGCGGTTCCCTCCGCGTTCACCTCTGGTGGAGAGACGTTCACCTCGGGTGGATAGAGTTGAGTCGAGCCGAACCCGGCTCTGACAGCCCCGAATGAGGAGATCAGTGGACCGCAGCACTCTAGCCCTTGCCCTCGAAGCCGCCAGGATCACCGGCGAAGTCGCCACACCCAGAGAGAACAACCTCTCCCATATCCACCGCTTCCTCGCCCAGGAACGACAGTTCGACTTCGGCGTCGAACTCACCCGCGACTGGGACTATGACTCAGTGTTCGCGCTCATGGTCGAACGATGCGGTCTGCGGCCCGACCCCGACTTCGTCGAAGGGGTGGACACGATCTCCACCGACGCCTGCATCGACGCTTTGAAGAAACTCGCCGAGGCGGTCGGTGAGGTCACGCGGGCAGGTGGCCGAATCCTCTTCGCCACCGGTCACCCGGCCGGACTGCTGCCCGTGCACATGGCCATCG
>DGYFJ06202__coassemble_1057_pt1 | contig 23535 bp, 20 predicted proteins | sample DGYFJ06202__metabat2_low_PE_016 | metagenome-assembled genome bin DGYFJ06202 | reverse complement strand
CTTTCCGCTGTCGATGAGGTCGAGCATTCCGTCCTGGATGACTTCCGTATAGGCGCTCAGTCCCTCGAACTCGCTGTCAGCGAGATTGCCCATCACCGCGTTGGCGACATTGCCGACACCTGACTGCAGCGGCAGCAGCTCCGGTGGCAGTCGATCGGCTGCGATCTCATGACGAAGGAAATCAACGAGGTGGCTCGCAATCGCCTTCGAATCCTCGTCGGCGGGTTTGAACGGCAGGTTCCGGTCCGGCGCGTTCGTCTCCACCACGGCGACGACCTTCGCCGGGTCGACACGCAGATAGGGGTCACCGATGCGCTGCATCGGCTCGAGCAGCTGGATCGGCAGCCGCTCGGGCGGGCGCCGGGTTCCGTAGTAGACGTCGTGGAAGCCTTCGTACCCACGCGGGTGCCAATCGTTGACTTCGAGGATGACCTTATCGGCCAGGTCGAGCCACGTCTTCGAGTTCCCGACGGAGCTGCCGGGCACCAGCAGACCGTTGGGCAGGATCGCCGCGACTTCGACGACGGCGACGTCGAGGTTGCCGTAGAAGCCGAACCACGCCTGCTGCGCCGCATGGCTGAGGTGAGTATCGACGTAAGCGGTGTCGCCAGAGTTGATCGAGGCCCGCATCGCCGGATCGGATTGGAACGGCAGACGCTTGCTCACCGCGTTCGCTTCGGCCAGCACTCCGTCGAGTTCCGGTGCCGTCGAAGCTCCCGTCCACAGTTCGACGCGGAAGTCTGCGCCCTTCTCGTGTGCGGCCTGAGCGCGTGCGGCCACTGCCCCCGGCACTGCCTTCGGGTAGCCCGAACCGGTGAATCCGCTCATGGCCACACGTTGGCCATTGTCGATATGGCGGGCCGCAATGTCTGCGGTGACGATCTTCGTGCTCAGTTCGGGACAGGTGATTCTCGACATGACTTGAAGTCTATCGGGCGGCAATATGCTCGGCCGAGGCGGTCCCGCTGTCGATCGAGACGAAGCACCTGATGAGCCGCCTCGGTGCGGAGCTCAGGGACTGAACTCAGCGCTCAGAGCGCCTCTCGGACGACGCGGAAGCCGATGTTCGAAGCCGAGGAATCAGGAGTGTTCGACGAGCGGGCGGCCACCCGGTAGCGATTGCAGTAGGAGTCGTGGCACAGGAATGACCCACCGCGCATGATCCGCTTGTCTCCGGTGTCCGGGCCTTGCGGATCGGACTGCGGGGAATGCTGGTAGTAGTCGCGGGCGAACCAGTCGGCGCACCATTCCCAGACATTGCCGACAGTGTTGAACAGGCCCAGACCGTTGGGGGCGAAGTGCCGGGCCGGGCCGGTGCCGACGAACCCGTCGTCGAGGGTGTTCGTGCGCGGGAATTCGCCTTGCCAGATATTGCAGTTCCACTCCCCGTCGATGAGCAGCCGGTTGCCCCACGGATAGCGACGGCCTTTGAGGCCGCCGCGGGACGCGAGCTCCCACTCGGCCTCGCTCGGCAGCCGAGTGCCGGACCACTCGCAATAGGCGCGGGCATCGTCCCAGCTGATGTGGACGACGGGATGGTCTCGTCGATCGTCGATCGTCGATCCGGGCCCTTCGGGTGCCGCCCAGTTCGCGCCGGAGACTTCGACCCACCAGGGCACGCCCGGGGCTTGCCCGAGCACATGAGCGCGTGCTCCCGGATTGGTCTCCAGGAGCATGGCGAACACCGCCGAGGTGCCCAGTCGCTCTGCCGTTGTGACGAATCCGGTGTCGGCGACGAACCGGGCGAAATCGTCGTTCGTCACGCTTGTCGTCGCGATGTCGAATTCGGTGAGGTCGACCCGGTGACGTGGTCCCTCCCCATCGGCGGGATGACCGTCGCCGAAAGGATCTCCCATATCGAAGGTGCCGCCGACGGCGACGAAATCGAAGCTGAACTCAAGGTTCGACTCGGAACTCACGGCACGACCAACCGCAAGATCCATTGGTTGGCTGTCCCCCGCCTCGGCGCGGTTGGTCGCTGGAGCGCAGCATGAGTGGCCGTTCTGCGCTTCGGTGGCGCCGTGATCTCCGTTCTTCGTCACGTGTGGGTGCCCCTTTCGTACCGGGTCCGCCTCTGAGCGGTGCGGACTCTGGGAACACCCTATGACGTCGGCCGATGCCGGGGACAGCCCGGTCCGATAGTCAGGCGAAGAGGCTGACTCCGCCCGGTCCCACGAGGCAGCCGACGACGATGAGGACGATGCCCCACAGCAGCTGCTTGCGGAAGAGGGCGAAGATGCCGGAGATGACGAGGATCGCCGCGATGATCCAGAGAATGAAAGCCATGATGTGTTCCTGTCGTCAATTGATGCACCTCGGTCGAGGATAGTTCATCCTTGCACGAGATCTGGCTGCTTTCGAGCTCATTTCGGACAACACGCCGTATCGATCCGCACCATGACCGGTCTGTGTCTGCGCAGTGTCTTGGCGATGATTCCAGGCTGGCTTTCAGGGAGTTGCCGAAGGACCTGTACTCGCTGCCGCGAATGCGAGACAGTGGGCAGATGAACACACCTGTTTCGCCCGAGTCTCTGCTGCATGCCGCCCTCAACGGTGGTCGCGACCACCCGGCGACTCCGCGGACACCGAAGGCCATCGCCGACGAGGCGGCTGCCGCTGTGGCGGCAGGTGCTCAGGTCATCCACTTCCACCCATTCGATGCCTCGGGCCGACAGACCTTCGACGACGTGGCGGTCTCGGCCACTCTCCGAGAGGTGCGTGCCGTGTGTCCGGGGATTCCGATCTCCTTGAGCACCTCGGCCGAGATCGAGCCGGATCCGCAGAAGCGCCTGACGCTCATTGCCGGGTGGACGGAGTTGCCCGACCTCGTCAGTGCCAATCAAGGTGAGGCGGGAATTCGCGAGGTGTGCGAGATGCTCATCGGTCGCGGCGTCGGCATCGAGGCGGGTCTGCTCAGTGTCGACGATGCGACGTCATTCGTCGGCTCGGGCCTGACAGACCGCTGCGAACGCGTACTCGTCGAAACCACCGAGACCGATCCGGACCGTGCCCTGACGGACGCCGCCGCGATCGAGCGGGTCATCGCCGAGGCGGACATCGAACTGCCGCAGGTCCATCATGGGGAGGGCATCGCCTCCTGGGTCGTCAATGCCCGAGCCATTCGGCGCGGCCATGGCATCCGCACCGGTTTGGAAGAGACTCCGGTCCTCGTCGACGGCAGTCAGGCAGCGGGCAATGGCGAGCTCGTCGCAGTGGCGGCTGGCCTTCTTGCCGAGCTCGGGTCCTGATCTGAGATCACGCGGCCGATCGCGCAATCCGGTTAGCCTGGGGCCATGACTGATTTCCTCAAACTGCGGAAGTCCGCCCCGGACGGGTTCTTCGCCGCCGAGGCCGCCGGGCTGAGATGGCTGGCCGAACCGGGTGTGGTCCCGGTCGTCGACGTTGTCGAACATGGTGCGGATTTCCTGCGGCTGCGCCGCCTCGAAGAGACCGGTCCTTCCGCCGAGGCGGCCACCGCCTTCGGTCGCGACCTCGCTCGGCTTCACGATGCAGGTGCTCCCGGTTTCGGATGGGCACCGGCTCCGCAGTCGTTCTTCGGCCCCCTCGACAATCCCTTCGAAGTCCCGGCCGAGCCTGTCAGCGACTTCACCGAGTACTGGGTCGAGCAGCGCCTGCGCCCTTTGGTCACGGCGGTTGCCGGGGACCTCACGGGTGCGGATCGGGCCACGGTCGCCTCGGCAATCGATGCGATCTCATCCGGAGCCTTCGCCGGGATCTGCGGCGAAGGCGAGGAGGCACCGGCACGCATCCACGGTGATCTGTGGGCGGGCAACCTCATGTGGACTCCCGACGGCGTCACTCTCATCGATCCGGCCGCGCACGGCGGTCACCGGTTGGAAGATCTGGCCCTGCTCGGCCTCTTCGGAACCGCACATCTCGACGAGATCTATTCCGGCTACGAACAGACCCATCCGATGCCGGACGGGTGGCGGGATGACCTGCCGGTTCACAGCTTCTTCGCTCTGCTCGCTCACATCCGTCTGTTCGGTCGCGGGTTCCTCGGGCAGACGGTCCGTGCCGCCCGGTCGATCATCGCCCGGGCGGACCAGCTGGACCGGTGAGGTCACTTCAAGGAGATCTCCACCGGGTCGGAGAACAGTCCGCCGGCGAAGGTCAGCTTGCTCGGATCGACGTCTTCGGGAACGTCGAAGACGAGGACGCCGTCGGCGGTGTTTCCGGGATTGATCTCTTCGAGGAAGAGGATGTTGTTCTCGGCCGCATAGATACCGGCTTCTGAGTCGGCGGAGTAGGTGTTGCCGGCATCATCACCGAGTTTGATGTCGTCTTCGAAGAAGAAATTCGGTTCCGATCCGGTGTTCTTCACCGACAGTTCGATCTGGACGAACTGTCCCTGAGCCTGCGCGTTGAGGAATTCGTCGCCGACCTGTGAGACTCCGTCTTCGACCTTGGCGACGGTGATCTCCCAGTCATCGGCAGCCACAGTGTCTCCGATTCCATAAGATGCTTCCTCCGCAGCCTTGTCCGCAGCCTCCTTCTCCGCTGGCTTCTTCTCCGCGGACTCCCCCGACTGCTGGGCGTCGGACGAGCCGCTCTCCGAGGTGCCGGTGTCCTCTCCCCCGCCGCCGAGCGCGCTGGCAATGGCGATGACGACGATGACGACGAGCAGCCAGAACCACCAGCGTTTGAGCAGCGGTTTCTTCTGTTTCGGCGGCTTCTGACCGTAGGGCTGCTGCGGGTAGCCGCCGGTCCCGTAGGCCGGTGCGTTCTGTGCCGGTCCCCACTGCTGGGGGCCAAAGTTCTGCGGCGAGGTCTGGTGCTGGGCGTTGTGAGGGGGCTGGTGCTGCGGGGACCACTGATGCTGGGGCTGTGGAGACTGCGGCTGCTGCGGGGTGTTCTGGGGATTCTGGGGATGGGACATGACGCTCCTTCGAAGCTGGATCTGGCTGACTGCTCCAGCTTCGTCCCGTCCGCGCTTCGGCGCGTCCACACTCGGGCTGGATCCTGCCAGCCGATCGGTTGACCTCCTCCAGCCTGAAGGTGGACTACGCGTGTCAGCCCCCGCGGTTACGATTCTCTTGTGTCAGAACAAACCGTCCCTCGCCGCAGGATCCCGCGCGGTGTGCGCATCGCCGGCAGCATCCTCATCGGTGTCATCGCCTATCTCTTCGGGTTCTTCACCTCGTCGATGGCGCTGACCGCGAACGCCTGGGCTTTCTCCGACGGGGAACTCAATGACACGGGGCTCGTGGCCGTCCTGCTGCTGTTCCTCGTGTGGGGACTCGTCTTCCTCCGACACAGATGGCCCTGGGTGCCCTTCGTCGCCGGAGCACTGCTCACAGCGGGGTGGGGCGATGCGCTGATGCTCCTCATTGCGGTCTTCCACCTCGTCATCCGAGCACCCCGGCGGCAGGCGATCATCGCCTCGGCGGTGAGCACCGGACTGATGGCGTTCTCCACGGTGAGGATGTGTCTGGCACCGCCGGAGCACAATCCGTTCAGCATCTTCTTCCTGCCCGACCCGGCACAGGTCACGGGACTCGAGGCGACCATCCCTCCGGAGGATTCGCACCTGGCGATCAGAATCATCACGATCGCAGCCGGCGTCATCGGATTGTGTACGGCGCTGGGGGTCGGCGCACTTCTGCGTCGGACGCGGAGGATGAGAGCGGTCGAGTCGATCGCCGAACGGCAAGCACAGCGCAATGAGTCGCTCACGGCCGAGATCGCGCGGCAGTCCGAACGAGAGCTCTTGGCACGCGAACTTCACGACACGCTCTCCCACCGCCTATCGGTGATCTCGCTGCACACCGGCGCCCTTGAGGTCGGAGCACAGACCGACCCCGAGGTCGCTTCGACGGCGTCAGCTCTGCGGGAGGAGGCCCGCGCGTCACTGGAGGATCTGCGTCATCTGGTGGGTGGCGTGAGGAACGGCGATCTGGCTGATCCGCGGCCGGGCCATGAGAACTCGTCCCCTCCGAGCCGCGCAACGATGGCTGCGATTCCCGAACTCATCTCCTCCGTGGCGTCCACCGGCACGGTCATCCGTCCACTCATCGTCATCCAGGACGTGGACTCGTGCCCGCCCGCGCTCGACCGTGCGGCCTATCGAATCGTCCAGGAGGCACTGACGAACGCGATGAAACATGCGCCGAATCTGCCGGTGACGGTGGACATCGCAGTCTCGGCGGCCCGCGGCATCCGGATCTCAGTGAGCAATCCGCTCCCCAGCGCTCCAGGCCCAGTCGATGTTCCGCCGCGCCCACGATATGCGCCGGGACCGGCGCGAGGAGCCGGTGCCGGCGCGCCCGATCACGGACCGGGACCGGCCGGTCACCGCCCGGGTCCGCAGGACGCTCAGTTGGGATCGACCGGATCGGGATCCGGTCTGGTCGGCATCCGCGAGCGCACCGAGATGTTCGGCGGCGAAGCGTCGATCGGGGTGTTCGGCAATGAGTTCCGTGTCCAGGTGTGCTTTCGATCCCTCTCACCCCGGACCTGAGGCGATGCGGAACAGGGACTTCCGCGCCGCGCCGGTCCGTGTCATGGGCCTCGGGTATTGTGACGATCATGAACCAAGCCGCCCCGATCCGAGTCATGGTCGTCGATGACGATCCCATGGTCATCACCGGGATCCGGGGAATCCTCCAGGCCGCCGACGGCATCGACGTCGTCGTCTCGGCGCTGAGCGGGGAAGAGGCCATCGAGAAGGCGTCTCTGCACTATCCCGATGTCGTGCTCATGGACATACGGATGCCGGGAATCGGCGGGATCGAAGCCACCCAGCGTCTGCTCAACAGCGTCCGGCCGCCGAAAGTGGTGTCCCTGACGAGCATGAGCAGCGACGACTACCTCTTCAGGGCTCTCGAGGCAGGTGCCGCCGGATACCTCCTCAAGGACATCGGTCCTGTGGATCTCGCCGCTGCGGTACGCAAGGTCCACGCCGGTGAGCCCATTCTTGCTCCGCAGTCGATGCGACAGGTCATCGCCAAGGTCAGGTCGAACTCCGATCATCGCCTGCAGCGGGAGGCTGTGGAGCTGTTGGCAGGGCTCACCGACCGCGAGCGGCAGATCGCCGAACTCGTGGCCGACGGCCTGTCGAATCAGGAGATCGCCGAGGAGACGTTCATGAGTCTGGCAACGGTCAAGACTCACCTCAACCGGATCAACGTCAAACTGGACACGAACAATCGCGTGCGCATCGCCACGATGGTCGTCAGAGCTCAGAGGAACTGACGCTCCCCCGGCATGCCCGGCCCCAGCAGGTTCGGCTCGGCCGATTCAGCGTTGCGCGATCCGCCACGTCCCGGCACTCTGCTCATCTTCGTTCGCCACCTGGCCTGCGCATTCCACGATCGCGCCTAGGGTGCAGGCACTCATCGAATTCGCGCTGGCGCAGGAGTGGATCTGACCGGAGACGATAGGACTACATCGGCAGAACCTTCATCAGGGCGCGTCTACTCGAGCGTGCCGGCGAAGAAGTCGTCGAGGACAGGCGCTTCTCTTTCGCCAAGGCGCTGGTTGAGCTCGCCGAACAACTGAGCCTGCATCGTTCCGGGCCAATCCTGCGGCAGGAGGACGGCAGGCAGCTGCGGGTCCAACCGGGTCAGGCCCAGCCATTCACATTGCAGCTTCACTCGCGCCACCAAAGCCTCCACTGGCGCCATAGCGTCGGAGTCGAAAACCTGCCACCGGTCGCCGAAAGCAGCGTATTCAGCGGAGAGAGTATCAAGATCGAAGGCCCCCACAAGGTCGTCGTCAGTCGTAGGAGGTTGAGGTCGGCCGCAGATGACGATTGGGGAGACTTCGAGCTGCTCGGCGTCCAGCACAGACATCAGCTCCCGCTCCCCCGGGGCCACCCAAGTGCCGCCGTCGACCTGACCGAAACCCGCCCACGACAGCTGGGACCAGATCTTCTGCCGCAGTGATCTCCGCGACTCAGGCACCTGAATCCTGACCATCGTCCAAGCGCCATCCCAGTCCTGTGACCGCCATCCCGTGAACATTTTGCGGCCACCTTCACCGAGGATCTGAGACCCGGTCTCGGTCAACGCGTAGAACGTCTTCCTACCCTCCTTGTGACGGGATACAAATCCCTTGGCAGTCATTCGCTGCAGCACCGACCTCGCTGCGGTCTCACCGACGCCGAGCCTATTCATAACGAAGACGATCGAAGCTCCACTGAGGGGACGAGTCGATCCAAGCAGGTGTTCACCGACGAGGGCGAAGAAAAGCGACTGCGGGCGAAAGTCCATACCCCGATTCTATGTGCACCCTCCACTCGAAAGCGCATATATACCGCAATCTATTGACGCTCCGTCTGCACATTGCATAGTATCGAACCGGTTCGATCACCGCCGATCAAACCTTCAGCCAAAAGAGCCGTTCAGTCAGCGAGGATTACATGGCTTCCGCGAACTCCACCTCAAGCAAATCGACACCGATGCTCAAGCGAGCTGCCGCATCGGCGTACCTCGGCAGCGTCATCGAATACTATGACTTCTTCGTCTACTCGGTCTGCGCCGCCCTCGTATTCAAGGACGTGTTCTTCTCCAACCTCTCCCCTGCGGTCGGCACTCTCGCCAGTCTGGCCACATTCGCAACCGGCTATCTGGCCCGCCCCCTCGGAGGCATCGTCTTCGGCCACTTCGGGGACAAACTCGGCCGCAAACGCATGCTCGTGCTCAGCATGTTCACTATCGGAATCGCCTCAACTGCGATCGGCTTGCTGCCGACATACGAACAGGCGGGACTCATCGGTCCCGTTCTCCTCATCCTCATCCGTGTCGTCCAGGGTGTTGCCATCGGAGGCGAATGGGGCGGAGCCATGCTCATGTCCGCCGAGCACTCAACGAAGAACCGCGGCTTCTGGGCCAGCTTCACCAGCGCCGGCGCTCCCACCGGGCAACTCGTCTCCGCGCTCGTCATCGCCGCAGTCCTGGCGCTCATGGGTCCCGAGGCCTTCATAGCCTGGGGCTGGCGTCTGCCGTTCCTCGCTTCGATCCTTCTGCTCGTCGTCGGCATCATCGTCCGCTCTGCAGTCGACGAATCTCCTGAGTTCCTCGCCGCGAAGACACGCGCGCCCTCACGGCGCATCCCGATTGTCGCTGCTCTGCGCGACCAACCCGTGACCCTGCTGTTCGCCGTCGGAGTCGGCTTGTCCGCGTTCATGTTCCAGGGCCTGCTCACAACCTATTCCGTGGCCTACGGCGTGCAGATCGGTGTCGAACAGCAGACGATACTCAACGCCTTGTCATTCTCCTCGTTCTTCGCGATCTTCGGGATCATAGGCTGGTCCCGACTGTCCGATACGATCGGTCGTCGGCCGTTGGTCATCGCCGGTGCCGTGCTCATCGCTGTGTGGAGCTTTGTCCTCTTCCCGATGATCGAGACCAAGGACGGTCTCATCATCACCATCGGCATGATCATCGGCCAGGGCGTCATCCACCCGATGATCTATGGGCCTTTGGCCGGTCTCTACTCCGAACTCTTCGACACCGAGCACCGCTACACCGGGGCATCACTCGGCTATCAGATCGCAGGTATCGGCGCAGGCATTTCACCCGTCCTGTTCGCCGCAATCATGAGCTCGGCCGATTCTCCCTCCACGGTCCCGCTATCGATCGTCATCACGGTCGTCGCCGCCATCAGCATCCTGTGCATCTGGAGGCTCGGCGAGACGAAATCCCGCAACCTGTCAGAACAGTACCCCGGCGAGACACCTACCAACTCCAAGAACGGCACTCCGCCTGCAGTAACGGAAGGACCAACCCTGTGACCTTCTCCCACCCCACTCTGACCCGACTCTCTGAAATCCAGGCCACCGATTACGGCAACAAGGTGGCGATCACCTTCGACGGCGTCCAACACACTTACGCCCAGATGCACGAACGCACCCTGACCTGTGCGGCAGAGCTGCACGCGCAGGGAGTACGTCGTGGTGATCGCGTCGCCTACCTCGGCCCCAACCATCCGGCCCTGATCGTCGTCCTGCTCGCCTGCCTCCGCCTCGGCGTGATCTTCGTCCCACTCAATTGGCGACTTGCGCCTCCCGAACTCGACTACCAGCTCACCCTCGCCGAAGTGTCTCTGTTGTACGTGGCGCCCGAATCGGCCAAGACCGCTGACGGTCTCAGTACCGACGTGGCCCAGGAGACGGTGCAGTGGCACGATACGCCCACCTCGCCGACGGGTCCGCTCGTGCCAGCGGCCGACGTCGACGGCGAGCAGCCAGCGCTTCTTCTCTTCACCTCAGGGACGACCGGACGCCCCAAAGGTGCGGTCCTCTCACACGCCAATCTGATGTGGAATTCTTTCAATCTTCTCCTCAACACGGACCTCACTATCGACGACGTCACCCTCGTCGTAGCTCCCCTCTTCCACGTCATCAGCCTCAACCAGCAGGTGATGACCAGCTACCTGCGCGGCGCGCACATGCTCATCGAGTCGAGGTGGGACGTCAATCGAGCCCTCGATGCCATCGAATACGAAGGACTGACCTGGATGGCCGGAGTCACAACGATGTTCGCAGACATGTTGCAGTCGCCGAGGTGGGAGAGCGCTGACCTGTCGTCACTGCGATTCGTCAATTCGGGCGGTGCCCCGGTCCCGGTCTCCCTGATCCAGAGTTACCAGGCGAAGGACATCATGTTCTGCCAAGGTTACGGACTCACCGAGACTTCTCCTGGATGCACTTTCCTGCCAGCTGCACACGCCCTCGACAAGGCCGGATCGGCTGGACGGGCCGTTCCCTTTACCGAAGTCGAAGTCCGCGACGTCGCCGGAAATGCCTGCTCCCCCGGTGTCAAGGGCGAGATCGTCGCCCGCGGCCCCAACGTCACCAATGGCTACTGGAACAACCCGAAAGCCACGGATCAGGCCTTCTCCCCTGGCGGGTGGTTTCATACAGGCGACATCGGCTATCTCGACGACGACGGATTCCTCTTCATCGTCGACCGCCTCAAGGACATGTTCATTTCCGGAGGTGAGAATGTCTATCCCGCCGAAGTGGAGTCTGCTCTCTTCGAGCATCCTGGTGTCAGCGAAGCAGCGGTCGTCGCCGCAGCCGATGAGAAGTGGGGAGAGGTCGGACACGCCTTCGTCGTCTCGGCCGGATCGGACGCCTTGCCAACACCGGATGAACTGAGCGACTTCCTTCTCGCTCGCCTCGCCAAATACAAGGTTCCCAAGTACTTCGACCTCGTCGACGAACTCCCACGCACCGGCTCGGGAAAGATTCACAAGGTCTCCCTGCGCACCGCTGATGCGCTCGGCGCACACTCGAATCCTCCGGCGACGACCACGACCGAGGACAAACCAGCACCAACCGCACCATCAAAGGACCATAAATGACCAACCTCCCCTCGTCCCACCTCACAGACGTCTCCGACCAGCCGAAGACGACCGACATCTCCGAGTCCCTTCGGTTCACCTCCGAGGACGACATCGGCATCCTCACACTCGATCGACCTGCCAAGCGCAACGCCCTCGACGATGCGACGGTTGCTGCTCTCGGCGAATTCTTCCGCACCCCACCTGAGGTCTCCGCCATCGTACTGACCACCGTCGGCGAGCATTTCTGCGCGGGGCTCGATCTCTCCGAGATGGCCGAGCGCGACGCGGTAGGCGGCCTCCGCCACTCACGTTCCTGGCACGCGACGATGAATGCGATCACCGAATCCGAGATCCCCGTCATCGCCGTCCTCCAGGGCGGAGTAATCGGCGGCGGCCTCGAACTCGCGACTGCGGCTCATCTGCGGGTGGCCGAGGAGTCCGCGTATTTCGCCCTGCCCGAGGGCAAACGCGGCCTCTTCGTCGGCGGAGGCGCCTCGGTACGGGTGCCCCGCCTCATCGGACTCAGCCGAGTCCAGGACATGATGCTCACCGGCCGCCGCTTCGACGCCGCTGAGGCCGAGAGCATCGGACTTGTCAACTACCGCGTCCCCTCCGGCGAAGGACAGGCGAAAGCTCTTGAACTCGCAGCCTCGATCGCTTCGAACTCCCCGGTGACGAACTATGCGATCACCCAGGCGCTTCCACGCATCGCCGAAGCCGGCCGCGACGAAGGCTACATGTTGGAGGCCCTCATGGCATCCGTCGCCCAGTCGAGTGCCGAGGCGAAAGAGCTCATGCGGGCATTCCTCGATGGCTCCGGGCCCAAAGTGAGGAAGTGAACATGTCGACGATCATTCGAGAAGTTCCCGCCGGCGCCATCGGAGACAGCAGAATCGGTGACTTCCTGTCCTGGGTCAACGAAAAACACGGAATGTCTCTCACCAGCTGGACCGAGCTCTACACCTGGTCGGTCACCGACGTCGAGGACTTCTGGGAATCTGTGTGGATCTATTTCGGTGTCACAAGCCACACTCCATATGATTCGGTGCTCGAAGCGCGCGTCATGCCCCATGCGAAATGGTTCACCGGTGCCACGCTCAACTATGCCGAGCACTCCCTTGGCGCCCCCGAACAGGCAGACGACCTCGCCGTCACCGCAGTCTCTCAGACCCGCGACGATTTCGCTCTGACCTTCAACGAGCTGCGCTCCGAGGTCGCCCGAGTCCGTTCCGGTCTCATCGCACTCGGGGTGACCAAGGGAGATCGTGTCGTGGGCTACCTGCCCAACCAGCCCGAAGCGCTCGTGGCGTTCCTTGCCGCTGCGAGCCTGGGCGCGATCTGGGCCAGCTGCGCCCCCGAATTCGGCACCCAGTCGGTCATCGACCGCTTCTCCCAGGTCGAACCCACCGTCCTCCTGGCAATCCCCGGCTACAGATACGGGGCCAAAGACGTTGAACGCACCGACGAACTCGCCGAGGTAGTCGCCGCCCTCCCGAGCCTGACCCACCTCGTATCCGTCGACTACGGATCCTTCAGTCTCGATTCGGAGCTGCGCGAGGCATTCACGACAGGGGCTGGACTCGACCATCCGATCGACGTCGTCGACTACATGGACCTCGGAACCACCTCGGCGAGAGATAACGGGACGAATGCGGACGGCAGTGCTCCGGACACAGTACTCACCGAGCTCGAATTCGAACCGGTCCCCTTTGACCACCCTCTGTTCATCCTCTTCTCCTCCGGAACGACCGGGAAGCCGAAAGCCATCGTGCACAGCCACGGCGGCATCCTGATCGAGACGATGAAGAATCACGGCTTGCATTTCGACCTCGGCCCAGGCAGTCAGTTCTGCTGGTTCTCGACGACCGCCTGGATGATGTGGAACGCTCTGGTCGGCGGACTCGTCGTCGGATCATCTATCGTCATGATCGACGGCAACCCGAACTACCCGGATTCGAAGGAACTGTGGCGCATCGCCGCGAGTAGCCGCACCACGCTCATGGGCATGGCTCCCGGAGCGATCATGAGCGCGCGCAAGGACGGCTTTCGGCCTACGGAGGAATTCGATCTGTCCATGGTCGAACAGTTCGGCGCAGCCGGTTCCCCGCTGCCGGCCGAGGGCTTCGAATGGCTTGTCGAGCAGTTCGGGCAGGATGTGTTGGTCAATGTGGGGTGCGGTGGCACCGATGTGTGCACCGGCATCCTCCAGGGCTCACCTCTGGCTCCCGTGTATTCCGGTGAGATGACCGCGCCTTCGCTCGGCTTTGCGGCCACAGCCTTCGACTCGGACGGTCAGGAGATCCTCGACGAGCTCGGAGAGCTCGTCATCACCCAGCCCGTTCCCTCGATGCCTGTGACTTTCTGGGGAGAAGACGGCGACGACCGATTCGAGAAGGCGTACTTCGAGAAGTTCCCAGGCGTTTGGCAGCACGGCGACTGGGTTCGGTTCTCCTCTGACGGCGGAGTCGTCGTCACGGGCCGATCTGACGCCACCCTCAACCGAGGCGGGGTGAGGCTGGGCACCGCAGACTTCTATTCCGTCCTCGACACCCTCGACGAGGTGGCCGATGCCCTGGTGATCCATCTCGAGGATCCCGATGGCGGCATGGGAGAGCTCGTGGTCTTCGTCCAGACCGAATCCGACGTGTCCTTCACCGATGATCTCTCGGCCCGAGTCAGCCATGAGCTCAAGACCCGACTCTCCCCACGGCACATTCCTGACGAGATCGTTCCCGTGGCGAAGGTCCCTCTCGGTCGGACGGGCAAAAAGCTCGAAGTCCCGGTCAAACGCATCGTCCAGGGTGCCGCACTCGACGAGGTCGCGAGTCCCGGTGCTCTGCAGGATCCGCTCTCGCTTGATGAGTACGTCGCTTTTGCCGAAGCGCGGAGGGAGAGGGAGTCAGCATGAGCGCTGGGAAGAACACGAGTCCGTTCAATGATGCGAGTGAAAGACTTGCAATCGCCGTCATCGGCACTGGAGTCATCGGGGCCGCCTGGGTCTCGGGCTTCCTCGCCGCCGGCCACAGCGTCACTGCCTTCGACCCGGCTGACGGAGCGGAGAAGCGGTTGCTCGAGCAGGTGAAGGCCAACCTGGAGGTGACCGCCGGAGTCAATGACTCGCAGCTCAATCGTTTGGCCTTTGCGCCCACCCTTGCCGAGGCAGTTGCCGCAGCCGACTTCGTCCAGGAGAACGGTCCGGAGCGCCTCGAGGTCAAGCAGGCGATGCTTGCCGAGGTCGACGCCATGGCACCCGAAACGGCAATCGTCGCCTCGTCGACGTCGGGATTCTCTCCGAGCGAGATTTCAACTGAAGCGACGAAGGCTCCGGGCCGCATCATTGTCGGACATCCTTTCAACCCGGCGCACCTCGTCCCTTTGGTGGAGGTGGTCCCCACCCCCGGGGCTTCCGTAGAGCTCGTCGATCGGGCGATGAAGATCTACCGGTCTATCGGGAAGAAGCCCATCCTGGTTCGAGCAGAGCTTCCCGGCCATGTGGTCAACCGCCTGCAGGCCGCGCTGTGGCAGGAGGCATACTCATTGGTCAATGAGGGTGTGGTCTCAGTGTCTGACATCGACACTGCGATCTCATATGGCCCCGGGCTTCGGTGGGCGATCCTCGGACCCTTGGCTCAGCAGTCGCTGTCGGGAGGCGCCGGCGGAATGCGTCACGTCCTCGACCATTTGGGACCGCCGCAGGAGGTGTGGATGCACGACCTCAAGCAGGTTCATCTCGACGAGGTTCTCAAGGAGAAGCTCATCGCCGGCGTCGACGACGAACTCGCGGGCAGGGACTCCACCGCCATCGCTCGACAACGTGACGAGATGCTCATCAGCCTGCTCGAACTGAAATCCCGCTACGAGGAGCTTCCCTAAGCTTCGTATCCATTGTTCAACCCATGACTAGGAATTATGACGATGATCTACCAGCCAGCCATCGACACCGAGACGATCACGGCCATCGACGTACACACCCACGTCGAAGCCGACGACCACCATCACACCTCGCTCGACCAGGAGCTCCTCGATGCTTCGGCGGGGTACTTTCGGGCGTCGGTTCCCCGCACCCCTACCGTTGCCGATCTCGCCGACTACTACCGTGAGCGGAAGATGGCGGCAGTGATCTTCACGGTCGACGCCACAACAGCGCTCGGCGGACATCCGCCAGTTTCATCAGAAATGATCGCCGGACAAGCCGCGGAGCACAACGACGTCCTCATCCCCTTCGGGTCCGTCGATCCCCGCAAGCCTGCAGAAGCGGTCGACCGCATCCGCGACCTTGCGACGAACTACGGAGTGAGGGGCATGAAGTTCCACCCCAGTCTGCAGGGATTCGACCCGAGCCACTCCGACTACTACCCGATCTACGAGGTGTGCGCCGAGCACGGACTCGTCGCGCTCTTCCATACGGGCCAGACCGGAATCGGCGCAGGATTGCCAGGAGGCCGCGGGATCAAGCTGAGGTACTCGGACCCGATGCTCCTCGACGACGTCGCTGCGGACTTTCCGGAGCTGACTATGATCCTCGCGCACCCGTCCGTACCCTGGGCGGATGCATCGATCTCGATCGCCACGCACAAGGCCAATGTCTTCATCGATCTCTCCGGATGGTCGCCGAAGTACTTCCCGCCGCAGCTGACCCGGGCCATCGGATCGATGCTCAAAGAGAAGGCTCTGTTCGGCTCCGACTTCCCTCTCATCACTCCCGAGAGGTGGATCAGCGACTTCGAGAAGCTGGACGTCAGGGAAGAAGCAGTGCCGCTGATCATGAAGGAAAATGCGCTGCGCGTACTGGGCCTGTGAGCGTATGATCGAGCTGGCGTCAGCCCGGACCGGCGCAATCGGTCGAAGAACGTGTATTCACCCCTCGAGGTGCTCGGTCAGCTTCAGCCCGCGCTGTGCCCACGCGATCTCACTGCGGGCACGGTCAGCGAGTCCTTCGTAGGCGAATCGCTTATAGGTGATTGTCATCTCACGGTCCGTGTCGGCTGTGACGGCGAGTCGACGGTTGAGCATCGGTGATTCGAGCGCATCTATGTTGGCTATCTCGTCTTCGATGTACTCGAGCTCCCCTCTCCATACTTCGATGTGCTTGCGAAGGAAGGATATCCGCGCTTCGTGGTTCGCGGATTCGAGGTAGGCGGCTTTCAGATGAGCGGCGTCGCGTGTGCGCTGATACTTCAGCGGAGAATTCATCCAATCGATGAACGATGATTCCCCCGCATCGGTGACGTGGTAGACCCGACGCATGCCAGCGGTCCCACGCGCCTGCTCCTCGGGAAGGATGAGTCCTTCTTCGGCCATCTTGCGCAGTTCCGGATAGATCTGCGAGTCGGGGGCGTGCCAGACATGGCCTACAGACTGTGAGAACTGCTTGGCCAGGTCATAGCCCGACATCGGTTCGATCCGGAGAAGCGCGAGGATGGCACTTCGTAGACTCATCTCGTTGGTCCTGTTCTGTTTGTCTGAAGACGAGGAGGGTCCGGGCTGCACAGCCCGGACCCTCTCACATTACCGTTCTCAGGCTTTGTAGCCGGTACGCCATCCTCCCTGGTAGGTCTGGCGCGCAACAGTCGAGTACGGCACGGGGCTGACTACCGCGCGAACCTCGGTCTGCTCGTGAGGCTCGACGGATGCTTTCTTGGTTCCGCCACCCGGCTCGCCCCAGACGACCTTGAGTTCGGCACCCTCGGGAACGTCAGGATCGACGACGGCCAAGGAAAGCCCGCGACGCTCGTTCGCTGAGTAGCCTGTGAACATCGAGAAGCCGACCGTATTGCCATCGGCGTCGACGACCTTGTCGTAATTTGCCGAACCGTAGTTCGCCAGCGGAAGGTCGAAGTACTTGTAGTTCGGGCCGTCGACATTCAGAGGTGAGGAGAGCACCTTGCCGAGGTCGTCTGCATCCCACGCGAGAGTGACCTTTCTGCGCTGCGCGGCCGGATCCATCTTCTCCAGGGAGCTGCGGCCGATGAAATCGTGGTCGAACTTGATGAAAGATCCGTAGCCGAGCTCCCAAGGTGTCAGGTAGTAGTCCTCGATGTTTTCGGAGACGAACGAACCTGCAAGAGTGCCGGTCGCCTCGTAGCTGTCGGCTCCGAGCCATTCGCGGAATGTCCGTTCTTCCTCGCCGGTGTAGATGGCGGGCAGCGGAGAGGGAATCCATCCCGATTCGAGGGTGTTCGATGGGTAAGCGCGCGAACCGACCTGGAGCATGCCGAATTGACTGCCGGCCTCGACGATTGCGTCACGGATGACTTTGTGGTCATCATAAGGACCCCAAAGCTCTAGGCCAGGAGCACCCGCCATGCCGTGACGCAGTGTGCGCACCTGCTTGCCGGCGATGGTCATCGACGCCATGTTGAAGAAGCCGATCTTCTCCAGCGGACCGCCGTTGAGCTTCTCGATGATGTCCCATGCCTTGGGGCCTTGGATCTGGTAGCGGTAGTACCGACGGCTGACCGGATCACCGTAGGGGCGCGAAGGCGAACGACGGTCGACCTCGATGTCGAGGTCCTTGTAGTCGCCCGTCTCCGCGTGGAACATCAGCCAGTTCGAAGCTGGCGCACGACCGACGTAGACATACTCGTTTTCAGCCTCGTGGAAGAGGATGCCGTCACCGATCACATGTCCCGACGCCGTAGTCGGCACGTACTGCTTTGCCTTGTTCACAGCGAACTTCGCAACCGAGTTGATTGCGGTGTCGGAAATCAGTTTGATGGCGTCCGAACCGCGCAGGAAGACATTGTCCATGTGGTGCGACTGGTCGTAGAGGACTGCCGTCTCTCGCCAAGCGCGCTGCTCCTTGATCCAGTTCGAGAAGTCCGCAGGCACAACAGGATAGATATAGGATCCGATCTGCGAGTTGCGGAGGAGTTCGACAGGATTGCTCTTGTCGAGAATCTGCTGGAGATTGTCAGTCATCGTCGATGAACCTCTCTTGTTGTCAGGGATGCTCCGCTCTGAAACATCCGGTCTTGTGTGATGCTGGTCGGGAGTTGATGCATTGATGCGGCCGACTTTGACGTGTAGGTGAAGCACTGGAGATAAGACGCCGGATCAGTCGAATACGATGGTTTGGTTACCATGCCGGATGACTCGGTCTTCGGCGTGCAATCGGACTGCCTTCGAGAGCACCGCCCGTTCCACGTAGGCTCCTCTCGCCTGCATGTCGCCGGCGGACATCTTGTGGTCGACTCGGGTGACGTCCTGCTCGATGATCGGACCTTCGTCGAGATCCCTCGTCACGTAATGGCTGGTCGCTCCGATGAGCTTCACGCCACGTTCCTTGGCTTTCCGGTATGGCCCTGCACCGATGAAGGCGGGTAGGAACGAATGGTGGATGTTGATCACTGGAACTTGGACGTCATCGAGGAATTTCTCGGACAGGATCTGCATGTACCGGGCGAGGACTACGAGATCGACGTTGCCGGCCAGCAGATCGATGATGCGGGCTTCTGCTGCGGATTTGTCTGGCCCCTGTGAAGGTACGTGGAAGAACGGGATTCCGAACTGGCGCACTGCTTCCGCGACGTCTGTGTGGTTCGAGATCACCAGGGGAATCGATACTGGCAGTTCGCCGCGCTGGTGCCTCCACAGCAGTTCGAGCAGGCAGTGATCACTCTTCGAGGCGAGCACCGCCATGCGTTTGAGAACCTTCTGCTCCTCGAGGCGGAAACGCATTCCGAGGGGTTCGAGAGTTGACGCAATGTCAGCCCGGATATCTGGAAATGTGGCAGAGAGACCCTCCTTGCGGAAGACGACGCGCTGAAAGAAGTCTCCTCCTTCCGGATCGGTCGTGTACTGGTCGAGGGAGACGATGCTGCCGCTGTTCCGAGCAATGAGCGAAGTGACTGTCGACACCAGTCCCGATTGATCAGGGCCAGTGACGATCAGGGTTGCGCAGTCTTTGCGCTGTTCGGCGAGATCGGTCATTTCATCGCCACCTCACTTTCGGGCAGTGAACTTCTGCGTCCACTCGGCAGTGGCCAACAATCCACCGAAAGTGTAGAAATGTGTTTTCAGGGTCTCCGGTGATTCCGGTTCACCTGCCTGGTCAGTCAGGTCTCGGACGAATCTGTCTGGCCCGGCGGTGCCGACGAGATTCGTCAGTGAGAATCCGTATTTCTTCACGATTCCGGCGCTCGTGCCCACACCGAACCGTCGGGCATAGCCGAGAAGTCTTTTGATACCCGCCGGGCCTGGTGTGCCAATCCGGATCACCGATTCGATGCCACGGTCGCGAACCTCACTGACCCATTCACTGACTCGCTGCGCGTCGAATGCGAACTGGGTGAGAACGACCTGGTCCAGATTCTGCTCTGCCAACGCAGAGACCTTGGCACTCAGGTGATACCAGAGATCGTCGTCACTGATATCGGGATGGCCCTCGGGATAGCCGCCGACTCCCACTTCGGCGACCCCGTAGTCGTGCAGGATTCCGGTGCGAATGACCGACAGCGAATCTTCGTACGGCCCCTCCGGCGTCGCAGGATCGCCGCCGACGACGAAGACGTGTTTCGTCGCATCAACTTGCTGCAGTGCATCGAGAAATTCTCTGAGCTCCCGTTCGGACTTGAGCCGACGGGCGGAAATGTGAGGAACCGGAACGAAACCCAGATCAGCTACAGCTTTCGACGCTTCGACTCGCATCGGGAGGTCTTCATTGCCGAGGAAGGTGACATTGATCCGCGTCCCCGGCGGGATCGCATGTGCTGCTTCTCTGAGATTGGGAATGTCCTTTCCGGTCATCTCGAGTGAGAAGTCGTCCAGTAGGCCCGTTGCGGTAAGTGACGCCACGGTCAGATTCCTTTCGTAGACACTGCTTTGTGCTCTCCAGATGACTATATGCATAGGTACTTGCCTATGTCCATAGGTAAATTACCGGGCGAACGATTCCTGCTTTGTTCACACACAAATGGGGGCCTGCCGTCGCCGCTCGCCGTCGCATTCAGGCGAAGGGAAGGCATTGCCTACACAACAGGACGCTGATAATGTGCAGCACATCACCATTTACCTATCGATATAGGTATGCCGCAGCGACGCGGCCCGGCCGACACATCTGAATCGGAGAAATGCGTGGATCTACGAGAACGAATCAACACTTCCCATATGTCGTCCTATCAATGGCTGATCGTCGGCATCTGCACTTTCCTCAATGCACTAGACGGGTACGACGTCCTGGCTATCTCATTCACATCGAATGAGGTCAGCGATGAGTTCAGCCTGTCAGGGACCACGTTGGGACTTGTCATGAGCGCGGCGCTCCTCGGCATGGCGGTCGGCGCACTGGTTCTCGGGCCGGTAGCCGATCGGATCGGACGTAAGAAAATGATGATGATTGCGCTCATCGTCAATGCCGTCGGGCTGTTCTTCACCGCAACCTCGACATCGGCTGCCGAACTCGGCCTCTGGCGCGTCGTCACAGGGTTGGGAATCGGCGGCATCCTGGTCAGCACCAATGTCATCTCGGCCGAATACGCATCACGCCGCCGTCGCGGACTGGCCATCAGCATCTACGCCGCCGGTTATGGAATCGGCGCTGCCGTCGGCGGCAGCGTGATGATCAGCCTCATCGGAGCATTCGGATGGCGGTCAGTCTTCGTCTTCGGCGGCAGTCTGACCGTAATGTCCTTATTCCTTGTCATTTGGCTGATTCCAGAGTCCGCTTCGTACCTCTACAACCGGAAGCCGACCAACGCGCAGAAGCGCCTCGACGCCATCGCCGCGAAGCTCGGACACAATGAACCGGTCGACCTCTCTGCAGCAGAATCGGACACGGAATCCGGTGCAGGCACCGGCAAAGGCGTGAGCTCACTGCTCAACCGCGGCAATCGTCGAGTCACCCTCGTCGTCTGGGCTACCTTCTTCATCGTCATGTTCGGGTTCTACTTCGTCAACTCGTGGACTCCGCGCCTGATGAATGAGACAGGACTCAGCGAGTCACTGTCGATGGTCGTCACTGTGGGCCTGACGGTGGGCGGGGCCATCGGCTCTGTGACATTCGGACTCTTCACCTCGCGCTGGTCGACCCGTTCCGTCCTGATGAGCTTCTCTGTCCTGGCCGCGATATTCATGGCAGTCTTCGTCTTCACCGCTCAGTGGCTGGCGATCGTCATCATCTTCGGAGTGCTGGTCGGAATGTTCACCAACGGCTGCATCGCCGGTCTCTATGTCCTCACGCCACAGTCCTACTCAGCGTCGATGCGATCGACAGGGTCAGGCTGGGGAATCGGCATCGGACGCTTCGGCGCCATCATCGCCCCGACAGCCACCGGTGCCCTGCTCGACGGCGGCTGGAGCCCGCAGGCGATCTACGTGCTCGTCGGCGTCATCCTACTCCTGGCAGCGCTCGCACTGCTCGGCATGCGCGGCATCGATGTCGAAGCGAACCGAAAGCCGGAGCCTGTGACCAGCCCTGCCCTATAAGCAGGCCCTCTTCATCGGCACCCAGGTGCTGAGGGGCGAACTCGTCGGCGACTCAGACGAATGCGGATTCTCCAGTCAATGCCGGGCCGACGATGAGCGCAATGACTTCATGTGTGCCCTCATAGGAGTAGACGGCCTCGGCGTCGGCGAAGAAACGCGCCGCGTCGTTCTCTAGCAGAATTCCGTTGCCGCCGTGGACCTCACGAGCCAGCGACACTGATTCACGCGCCATGCGGGCAGTCTGCATCTTTGCCAAGGCAGAATTCGCATCGACGTAGTTTCCGGCGTCCTGCTGTGCCGACAGCTGGACGACCATGCCCAACGATGCAGTGAGATTACCCAAGATCCGCGCAAGCTTCTCCTGGACAAGTTGGCAGCTGCCGATCGACCGGCCGAACTGCTCACGCTTCCTCACATACGCCAGGGCCGCGTCAAGGGCTCCCGCCTGCAGGCCGGTGGCGATCCATGCTACGTCGGATCGCATCACGCGCAGGATCCGATTGACGTCACGCCAGGAGTTCATCTCGCGCAATCGGGCCGATTCGGGGACTGCGACTTCCTCGAACCTGATCACAGAGTTCTGCAGCGGACGTAGGGCGGCTTTTCCAACCATGGTGTCCATGCTCAGGCCGCTGCTCTCACTCGGAACCAGGAAGACCTTGACCTGGGAGTCTGCAACGTCGCGAGCGAAGACCGCGATAATGTCAGCCGTCGACGCGCCTCCGATCCATCTCTTAGCGCCGTCGATGATCCAGCGCCCTTCGCCGTCGCCGGCTGCCTCGTCGAATCGCGCCGTGGTGGCGAGGCCTCCGGCGATGTCAGACCCATGGTCAGGCTCGGTCAGCGCGAAGGCTCCCGCGAGGGCGAAGGATCGCACCTTCGGGTCGAGGACTGCGACCTGTTCGGGCGCGCCGCCGTGTCAGACGGTCGCCCGGAAGAGTCCGGACTGGCCGTTGTGCATCGTCGCCACCGACGCATCCGTGCGTGCGAGAACATAGTTGCGGAAGCCCGAGAACATGGTCGAGTCGGCTTCCACTTCGGCTACGCCTTCGGGCCGCATGAGGTCAAGTGACGCCAAGGTCTCGCGCACTGAGGGCGGCATCGTTGCCGACTCCCAGGCCCGGGGCATAATTGGCCCCACTTCCTTTGCAAGTACTGCACGCAGCTTATCGAGCGCGTCTCTGGCTGCCTGACTGAGATGCATCGAGGCAAACCCGTACCATCGAGTCCGATGGTCGTCTCTGAATCGATGATCGGCATTCTGCGGCACTTCCCTTCCTTCGGTCTATGTTTCAGTGTGGTTGGGACCACATGAAACCAAAAGCAGAATAATCCTTATAACTAAACCGGAATCGCGAACATGTGCACCTGAAGGGTCTCGGATCTCAGCTTGCGTCGGGCGGCGACTCGCCCGGTGTCCTTGGTCAACACGCCCACTCGATGCTCGACCAGCAGAGACACCGCCGGCAACCCGATACCGCACCTCCAAGCATGAGATGGTCGGAACTGTCGCGGGACACAGAATCAGCTGCGACGCGCTGGTGCAGCAGTGGACTCGGGCAGGAGCGACGGGCAGCCTGAATTCGCCACCGGGCAGAGTCAATCCCTGCATCCGAGGGACAACCACGGAGTGCAAGACAGAATTCACCGTGTCTTTATCCCCCACAGCAGAAGTGATTGCCCATTCCGTCTAAAATCGACTCTGATGGTTGCTGAACGCTATGTCGAATCCGAGAAGACGATCAGCAACCCCTCAGATCGCAGTCAGTGGACAGAACGAGCACAGGGGTTGCTGTC
>DGYFJ06202__coassemble_995_pt1 | contig 31343 bp, 24 predicted proteins | sample DGYFJ06202__metabat2_low_PE_016 | metagenome-assembled genome bin DGYFJ06202 | reverse complement strand
GGGCGCGATGCAGATGAGCGTCGGTCAGTCGGTCCCCGCCGACCGAACCCGGTTCGTGCTCACCCTCGAAGCCGGTGCCGAATACCCTCGGTTCCAGCTGCTCGAATCGGAAACGGGTGAAGCTGTTCCAGACGAGATCTCGGTGGCCGTTCTCCACATCGAAAGTGTCGACACGCACATCTGAGAAATCGGTGGGAACTGGTTGTCTCCGGCGTCACATTCCGACGCATCGTCCCAGGTGAAGGTGCTGTTTTCGGGAATTCCCATCAGGTCTTTCTCAGCTTCGGGCAGGAAGTGTCAGGATGCCCGAACGTGAGCGTCCGAGAATGGTTCTCCACCGGATTTTGGAGGAACTTTGACGGTAGGCGACAGCAGCAGAAACGGACAGCGCGAGCATGACGGCGAAACACGTCTGCCGGAACATTCCCAGACCCTGCCGCTGATCACCGAAGAGATCGCCGGCTCGCAACCGTCCCCGGCGGCCGAACCCACCGAACACGTCGTCACCAAGGTGATGCCGCCCAACCCGATCCGCCATGACAGTGGGACTGCACAGCAGCAGACTCAGACGCCTTCGGCGCCCACGGCGGCCTCCCCGACTGCCGTCGCCGAAGCGGCCGAGACGGTCGAAGACAAGAAAGCAGAGGAGAAATCCTCGGAGGGCCGGATCTCCGCCACCCAGTTGCTGGCGGGCGCAGGTGCGGCAGCGACGTCGTCTGTCATCGGCGGTCAGCTCGGTGTCGCGGGTACGGTCGTCGGCGCCGGTGTCGCGAGCATCGTCACCGCCCTGGCCGTCACCCTCTACGGCCGCAGCCTCGACAAAGGCAAGGAGAAGATCCAGAAGGTCGGCTCCAAACTCGCCCCTGCCGTGAAAGCGAAGATCGCGAAGAATCCTTCTGAGAAGGCCACGTCCGTCGATCCCTCACTTGCCGAGGATTCGGCCTTCGCCCCACCTGAACCCGCTGGTGGCGATGCGAACGGAACAGCCGCCTCGGCGCCGGATGACGGAAAGGTCGAGGACGGCGAAGGCAGCGCGGCCGAGAACGGGCCCCGCACCTGGTGGCAGAAGCTGCGCCGCAAACGGGTCCTCTACCCGCTGACGATCGGCGTCGCCGCCTTCGGAATCGGACTCGGCGCGGTCGTCGTGGCCGAGAACTTCACCGAAGCCGATATCTCACCGGGCACCTCGCAGATCTCACGGTCGGTGACCGGGACCTCGACGAGCGACGAACCCGTCACCAACGACGGGACCTCTGACTCCGGAACCGGCGGTGACGATTCGTCGAGCGGATCCGGATCAGGCGCCGACGGCAGCCAGGGTTCGACGAACAGCGGATCGAACACGCAGAACGGTCAGTCCACCTCGGCGGGGGAGACAGGCACCGAAGGTGCCGCCGAGGGGCAGAGTTCGCAGGGCTCGGAGACGACGACGGGCACGAGCGATTCGACCGGCGGCTCGACGACCACCGAAGGCACCGACGCGAGCAGCGGTTCCTCCTCGACCGACGGAACCGGCAGCACCGGGGACACCAGCGGCGGCACGAGCAGCAGCTCCGGGTCGGACGGATCGGGCAGCGGTTCGGGCGGCGGCGCGGCCGGCTCCGGCGGATCCGGAAGCGGCGGATCGACGGGCGGTTCCAGCGGTGGATCGGCCGCCTCGGCGCAGGGGTGAGCCGGCCAACACCGGGAACGGGAATTTTAGACAGCCGACCCTGGGTTGTACCTGGTAGAGAACATCGATAAGTTGAAAGTGACTCCGACGAGGTTCCGCCGAAGTCGGGAAATCGAAATCAGGTGAACGGCACTCGGCCGATCGATCAGCTGCACTGGCGGGAAGCACTTCTCACCGGTGGCCGTGATCGTGGATCGAGTGACGATGCCTGAAATCAAACGGTTCAAGGAGATGTGATGACGCAACATACAGATCATGAATACGCCGGACACGACAACAAGAAGGCCTCGACGACCGAATCCGGTGCGCCGAGGGAATCGGACGCTCACTCGCTGAGCGTCGGAGCGAACGGACCGCTGCTGCTCCACGACGTTGCGCTGGTCGAGAAGCTTGCTCGCTTCGACCGTGAGCGTGTGCCCGAGCGCAGCCCCCACGCCAAGGGATCCGGCGCGTTCGGTGAGTTCGAAGTCACCGCGGACGTCTCCAAGTACACGAAGGCCGACTTCCTGCAGCCGGGCAAGAAGACCCCGATGCTCGCTCGCTTCTCCACCGTCGCCGGTGAGCTCGGCTCGCCCGACTCCTGGCGTGATGTGCGCGGATTCGCGCTGAAGTTCTACACCGAAGAGGGCAACTTCGACATGGTGGGCAACAACACCCCCGTGTTCTTCGTCCGCGATCCCATGAAGTTCCCCGACTTCATCCACTCGCAGAAGCGCACCCCTGACTCGGGTCTGCGCAGCAACAACATGCAGTGGGACTTCTGGTCGCTGTCGCCCGAATCGGCACACCAGGTCTCCTACCTCATGGGACCGCGTGGTCTGCCCAAGAGCTGGCGCCACATGAACGGCTACTCCTCGCACACCTACATGTGGGTCAACGCCGAGGGTGAGAAGTTCTGGGTCCAGTACCACTTCCACACCGATCAGGGTGTGGAGAACATGAGCAACGAGGAAGCCTCGAAGCTCGCCGGTGAGGATGGCGACGTCCACCGCCGCGACCTGTTCGACGCCATCGAGCGTGGGGACTACCCGTCCTGGACCTTCAGCGTGCAGATCATGCCGTACGAAGAGGCCAAGGACTACCGCTTCAACCCCTTCGACCTGACCAAGACCTGGTCGAAGAAGGACTACCCGCTCATCGAGGTCGGCAAGTTCACCCTCAACGAGAACCCCTCGAACCACTTCGCACAGATCGAGCAGGCTGCCTTCAGCCCCTCGAACACCGTGCCGGGAACCGGGCTCTCGCCGGACAAGATGCTGCTGGGCCGCGTGTTCTCCTACCCGGATGCACAGCGCAACCGCATCGGCACGAACTTCAACCAGCTGCCGGTCAACGCTCCTGTCACGAAGACGAACTCGTACGACAAGGAAGGCCAGATGCAGTACCACCACTCGGGTAATGCACCGGTCTACGCCCCGAACTCGTACGGACGCTCCTACCAGGACGAGCAGGGCCCGGTCGACAACGGCTGGGAGGCCGACGGCGAGCTGGTGCGCAGCGCCTACAGCCTGCACGCCGAGGATGATGACTTCGGCCAGGCACACACCCTGGTCCGTGAGGTCTACACCGAGGAAGAGCGCCAGGGTCTCATCGAGACCGTCGTCGGCGGACTCTCCGACGGAGTCGAGGAGCCGGTGCTGTCGAACGCGATCCAGTACTGGAAGAACATCGACGCCGAGGTCGGCGCAGCCATCGAGGCCAAGGTCAAGGGCTGAAACAGCCTAAGATCGTGAGCGCTTGACCGCTCGAGCACAGACGGCGGCCCGGACCCCCAACTAGTGGGTGGCCCGGGCCGCCGTTCTCGTGCTCTCTCCCTAATTACTACCTGACGGCGGCCCAGCAACCTTGCGCGAGGTATCTGAGCCGCCGTCAGGTAGTCCTGAGGGGTCAGTCGTCGATCTCTTCGAGGAGCTTCTTCTCGTCGATGGCGAGCTGATCCTTGTCGAGGTGCTGCATGAAGTGCTTCTTCCCTCGGGCATACCAGAGGATGACGGCGATGAGAGCCACGGCAAGCACCGCGATCGGCGAATAGTTGAACGTCGAGATGGTGATCGGCAGGCTCGGCGGGAGGACGAAGAGAATGCAGATGAAGATCACCCACACGACCGCAATCCAGCCGATGATCCCGCTCCACTTGCCGAGGTTCCACGGGCCGTCCTGGAAATCCTTGCCCTTAAGTCTGCGCAGCAGCACCGGGGCCACATACGCGATGTAGAGGCCGATCACCGCCACACTCGTCACCGCCAGGTACGCGGTCTCGTTGAACAGTGCGGGCAGAGTGAGCACGGTCGAGAGCACGATGCACAGCCAGATCGAGTTCGTCGGGGTGCCGGTGCGCGGGTTGACCTTCTTCCACCACCGGGATCCCGGAATCGCATCATCGCGGGAGAACGCATAGCTCATCCGCGAATTCGCCGTCACTGAGGCCATGCCGCAGAAGAACTGGGCACCACAGACGATGAAGAGCAGGAACTTCGCCATCGTCGGATTGTTGAGAGCGTCGAGGAACACCTGTGCCGGCGGCAGTCCGGTCTCGGTGGCGTTGAGCGCGGTCAGTCCTGCCTCGGTGCCGTCCTGGATGGACGCGGTGATCGAGTAGAGCAGGATCCATCCGCCGATGATCGAGATGAGCACGCTCATGACGATGCCCTTCGGGGCTGCGATCGCCGCGTTCTTCGTCTCCTCCGCGACGTGAGCCGAAGCGTCGTAGCCCGTGTATGTGTACTGCGCCATGAGCAGGCCCATGAGGAAGACGAACGGCATGAACGTGAAGCCGGTTTCGTTGTGCCAGGCCGTCATCGTCCAGCTGAACGACTGGTGCTTGGTCGGCATGATCCACAGGGCGCCGACGATGATGAGCACGCCGACGATGTGCCACCAGGCCGAGACGCCCGAGAGCAGATTGACGAGGTTGACGCCGAAGGTGTTAAGCAGGCCGTGGATGACGATGATGACGAGGAAGAGCCCGAAGGTATTCAGCGCCGTGGGCACGACACCGAATGTCAGTGCAGCGAAAGCCATCATGGTTGTGGCCGCGCCGTAGTCGATGGCCGCAGTCACGGCCACCTCGCCGAGGAAGTTGAACCATCCGACGTACCAGGCCCAATGCCGTTTGTTGCGTTTGGCTAAGCGACCGGCCCAGAAATAGAGCCCACCGGCCGTTGGGTACTTCGAGCAGACCTCGGCCATGGCCAGCGCCACGCAGAGGACGAAGACGCCGACCAAGGGCCAGCCGATCGTGATCGCAGCCGGACCGCCCGACCCCAGCGCGATGCTGTAGGAGGTGATACAGCCGGCGAGGATCGAGATGATGGAGAAGGAGACGGCGAAATTGCCGAAACCCGACATCCCGCGCTTGAGTTCCTGTTTGTACCCGAGCTCGGCAAGACTGGCCTCATCGGCGCTGAGGGCTGGACCTGGTGTCGGGTCATTGGGTGGTGCGGCTTCATCGCTCATGGAGAACACCGTTCTTCTCGAAATGATTGTTTCCAGAGGGCTCGGTCCGCGGTTCCGAAGTGGTCGTCGCTGACCGATCGGCATCGTCGGGATCAGGCCCGCCGTCGGCGCAGGCCCCGAAACCGGCGCATGCGGAAGTCACGAAATTAGTGCGTGACGCAGTTCACAACTCTGTTCTGTCGTTGAGCTTCTCACCGCGGAAATGGTTTGTCAATAGGTATTTGCGCAGACCTAAAAACAGAACTGTCCTCAATTTATCCGGGACTATTGCGTATCAATGGTTCGGTGGCATACCTTAAATGTGAGAGTCTTCCCAAGCCACCACTGCAGCGAAGCGTGATCACCGCAGGAATGCAGAGCGTCGCAAAGATGCGCACGCGTCACCTGGGCGTGCTACCGAAAAGAGGAACCATGAGCGTGACTTCATCAGACCTGACCCTGGAACAGCTGCAGGCAGAGATCGCCGCCGGCCGCGTCGATACCGTGCTCGTCGCCGCCACAGACATGCAGGGCAGGCTCCAGGGCAAAAGGATCACCGGACGGTTCTTCATCGACGAGGTGATGGACAACGGCACCGAAGGCTGCAACTACCTCATGGCCGCCGACGTGGAGATGAACACCGTCGACGGCTACGAACTCACCTCCTGGGAACGCGGCTACGGCGACCTCAAGTTCGTCCCCGACTACTCGACCCTGCGCCGCATCCCCTGGCACCCGGCGACCGTGATGGTCCAATGCGACCTGGCCTTCCTCGACGGATCACCGCTGAGCGTCTCACCACGACAGGTGCTCAAGGCTCAGCTGGAGCGCCTCTCGACGCTCGGCTACGCACCCATCGGCGCCACAGAACTCGAATTCGCCCTCTACAACACCGGCTACCGCGAGGCGATGGGCAACGACTACCGGAACCTCGAAGCCGCCAGCACCTACAACATCGACTACTCGCTCTTCGGCACCGGCCAGGTCGAAGGCTACCTGCGACGCCTGCGCAATGAGATGGACGGCGCTGGCCTCTACACCGAAAGCGCGAAGGGCGAATGCAACCTCGGTCAGCTCGAGGTCGGCTTCCGCTACACCGACATGCTCACCACGTGCGACAACCACGTCGTCTACAAACTCGGCGCCAAGGAGATCGCGGACCAGGAGGGTAAGTCGGTGACCTTCATGGCCAAGCCCAACGACCGCGAAGGCAGCTCCTGCCACATCCACATGAGCCTCAGCGACACCAACGGAACACCGGTCTTTCCTGCAGGCCATGGCACCGAGATGTCCGAGACGATGAAGCACTTCGTTGCCGGCGTCGTCGCCACTCAGCACGACTTCACCTACCTCTACGCTCCGAACATCAACTCCTACAAACGCTTCGCCGACGGCTCCTTCGCCCCCACCGCCGTCGGCTGGGGATGGGACAACCGCACCTGTGCCGTGCGCATCGTCGGCCACGGCCCGGCACTGCGCTTCGAACAGCGCGTCCCCGGTGCCGACGCCAACCCCTACTTCGCGACTGCGGCTCTCATCGCGGCCGGAATCCACGGAATCGAGAACAAACTCGAACTGCCCGAGGCCCTCGAGGGCAATGCCTACACACAGGACGTGCAGAGCATTCCGCGTCGCCTCCACGACTCCGTGGCCGCCTTCGATTCCTCCGACATCGCCCGCAGCGCCTTCGGCGACGAGGTCGTGGACCACTACACCCACGCCGGCCGAGTGGAGATGGCAGCCTTCGACGCAGCGGTCACCGATTGGGAGGTCCGGCGTGGCTTCGAACGACTCTGATCAGAACCCAGCCGCTGACCCGGGGCCCCACCGCCCACTCATCGGCCTGCCCACCTACTACGGCCGCGGCCAATTCGGAGTCTGGGACCGGGACGCGGCGTTCCTGCCCAGCGTCTACGTCACCGCCGTGACCAGGGCCGGTGGCCGCGTCGTCCTCCTGCCACCGGAAGATCCGTGGACGCTTGCCGAGGTGGCCGAACTCGACGGCATCATCCTCACCGGAGGCGATGACGTCGACCCCGCCCTCTACGATGCTCAGGCCCATCCCCGCACCCAGGCGCCCAATGTGCGTCGCGATTCCTTCGAGATCACCCTGTACCGTCACGCCCGCACCGCGAAGGTGCCGGTGTTCGCGATCTGCCGCGGCGCCCAGATCGTCAACACCGTCCACGGCGGAACCTTGCACCAGCACGTGCCCGACCTTGCGGACTTCGGCGCTCACGAGGCAGAGAAGAAGGACGAATTCGCCGAGGTGGCCGTGACGACCGCGCCCGACACCGCCGTAGCCGGCCTGATCGGAACCGGTGCCACAGTCCGGTGCCATCATCACCAGGCCATCGACCGCCTCGGCGATGGACTGATCGTCAGCGCACACGCCGCCGACGGGTGCATCGAAGCACTGGAAACCCCGGACGGGTCGATGCTCGCGGTGCAGTGGCACCCTGAAGAGACACTCGAAGATCTGCGCCTGTTCACCGGACTCGTCGAGGCCGCGGCACGACGCGCACAGAAGACGAAACCCGCACCACCACTGAACGCCACACCACCACAGACGAAGGCGGAGGCCCACCGATGACCGAAGTGATCAACCCCGCGACCGAGGAGCTCATCACCTCGGTCGAATCGCACAGCGCCGAGGCGACGAAGGATGCGATCGGCCGGGCCGCCTACGCCTTCACCCGGTGGCGGACCACGGCACCAGCCGAGCGAGCCGAACTGCTGCGCGCCTTCGCCCGCGCTGTCGACGCCGATATCGACAACCTCGCGGCACTCGAAGTCGCCGAGGCCGGACACACCATCGGCAACGCCCGGGGCGAGGCCGGCAACGTCCGCGACGTCCTCAACTACTTCGCCGGGGGAGTAGAACGCCACCTCGGCGATCAGATACCAGTGGCCGGGGGCGTCAATGTCACCTTCAACGAACCACTCGGAGTCGTTGGCATCATCGTGCCATGGAACTTCCCGATGCCGATCGCCGGCTGGGGGTTCTCACCGGCACTCGCCGCGGGCAACACCGTGGTCCTCAAACCCGCCGAGCTGACCCCGCTGACGGCGATCCGCCTCGGCGAACTGGCCCTGCAGGCCGGAATCCCCGACGGAGTCTTCCAGGTCATCCCCGGCAAGGGCTCGGTCGTCGGACAGACGTTCACCGACGATTCCAGGGTCGCGAAGATCGTGTTCACCGGATCGAGCGCGGTGGGCGAGAAGATCATGGCCGACGCGGCCAAGACGATGAAGCGCACGACACTGGAACTCGGCGGCAAGTCCGCGAACATCGTCTTCGACGACGCCGACCTCGAACTCGCCGCGGCCACCGCACCCTACGGAGTCTTCGACAACGCCGGCCAGGACTGCTGCGCGCGCTCGCGCATCCTCGTCCATGACTCTGTCTTCGACCGCTTCATGGAACTCCTCGAACCCGCAGTCGCCGGAGTCAAGGTTTCCGACCCCAGCCTCGAGACCGCTGAGATGGGACCACTCATCTCGCAGGGCCACCGCGAGAGCGTGGCCGGATTCCTCGACGGCGTCGACATCGCCTTCACCGGCAACGCCCCCAGCGGCGCCGGCTACTGGATGGCGCCGACGGTCGTGCTCCCGAAATCACCGCGCGATCGCATCGTCACCGAGGAGGTGTTCGGACCTGTCGTGACCGTGCAGCGCTTTCGTGACGAAGCCGAGGCGATCACCATGGCCAACGATTCGCCCTACGGACTCTCGGGCTCGATCTGGACCCGCGATGTCGGCCGCGGACTGCGCGTCGCCCGGGGCGTCGACTCCGGAGCCCTGTCGCTGAACTCCCATTCCGCGGTGCGCTATTCGACCCCGTTCGGCGGGTTCAAACGCTCCGGCATCGGCCGCGAACTCGGCCCCCACGCGATGGACTCATTCACGGAGACGAAGAACCTCTTCATCGCCACGGACTGAGCCGTCTCAATCTCCCCACGAACACCACCACCAGGCAAAGGACACACCATGAACGACACAGCAGGCGGGGACAACCAGATCATCTGTCGGCGCCTTCCCGGACGCACCGCCGTCGTCACCGGGGGCGCCAGCGGCATCGGGCTGGCCACCGCGAAACGCCTCGCATCCGAAGGCGCGAACATCGTCATCGCCGACACCAACGCAGACTCAGGAACAGCCGCCGCCGAGGCGGTCGGGGGCCTCTTCGTGTCCACCGACGTCACCGACGCGGACCAGGTGGAGAACCTGTTCCAGACGGCCTTCGACACCTACGGCAGCGTGGACGTCGCCTTCAACAATGCGGGAGTCTCCCCACCGTCGGATGCCTCGATCACGGAGACAGACCTCGACGTGTGGCGCAAGGTCCAGGACATCAACCTCACCTCGGTCTACCTGTGCTCGAAGGCAGCGCTCAAACACATGCGCAGACAGGGTCGCGGATCGATCATCAACACGGCCTCGTTCGTCGCACTCATGGGCTCGGCGACCTCTCAGATCTCCTACACCGCGTCGAAGGGCGGAGTGCTGGCCATGTCACGGGAACTCGGTGTGGAGTTCGCGAAGGAAGGCATCCGCGTCAACGCACTGTGCCCGGGACCGGTGAACACCGAGCTGCTGCGCGAACTCTTCGCCAAGGACCCGGAGATGGCGGCCAGACGTCTGGTGCATGTGCCGATGGGACGCTTCGCCGAGGCGTCCGAGATGGCTGCGGCCGTGGCCTTCCTGGCCAGCGACGATGCCTCATTCGTCACCGCCCAGTCGTTCACCGTCGACGGAGGGCTGACCAACGCCTACACGACCCCGCTGTGAGCAGGGATAGCATGATGTCGAGTGATGCAGCATTGACATGAGACGACGGGAACGCGAGTGACTCAGGCAGATGAAGCGCAGGCCTCCGGCAGCCAGGTGACGGCGCTGCGGGCCATCGCCCCTGCCCGCTCGGGCAACATCTTCGAGGAGACGATCGAGTGTCTGCTCCAGATCATCCGCCTCGGGATCATCCCGCCGGGTCAGCGCTTCCCACCCGAACGCGAACTCGCCGAGCAGCTGAGAGTCTCCCGCGCAACCCTGCGTGAGGCGATCTCGGAGCTGCAGACCGCCGGCTGGGTCAATGTTCGTCGAGGTCGTGGCGGCGGAACGTTCGTCTCCAGCACTCCCGCAGGCGGCTGGGCTCCTGCCTCTGGCTCCGATGCGGGTGCACACCTCGGTGCCGAATTCTCCGCGGTGGAGGTCGAGGACACCCTGACCTGGCGTCGTGTCATCGAGATGGGCGTCGCCGAGGTGGCCGCTGGGCAGGATCTCACCGCCCCCCAGCGGGGTCAGCTGGCTGCGGCGATGGACACGAGCCGGCAGTCGAGTCTGGCCGAATACCGGCGCCTGGACTCCCAGCTGCATCTGACCTGGGCGCAGGTCACGGGATCGCCAAGCCTGGTGCGCTCCATGGTCGAGAGCAGGACCCGGGCGAACAAACTGCTTGAGCGGATTCCGATGATCGAGCCCAACCTCGTCCATTCCCACGAACAGCATCAGCGGATCCACAATGCGATCCTCGCCGGCGACGCGGCCGCGGCCCGCACAGCCATGGCCGAGCATCTCGACGGCACCGCCGCACTGCTGCGCGGCTTCCTCGCCGAACCCTGATCACGAGAGGGCCCCGGATCACGAGCAGCCTCGAAGCCCGCATCAGCTCTTCCGGTCTGCCTCCTGCTGGGCACGCTGGGCGATGCGGCCACCGGCGAGGACCATGTCGATCTGCCGAGGTGAGAGCGTATGACGGAATTCGAACGACCGTCCACCCACCTCGGCGCTGATAGTCTCACCGGCACCGAGCTGATCGCGCAGGCCGCGGAACTCAAGGACATCGCCCTGGGACAGGGTCTCGTAGTCGTCCTCGGTCGCGAACTCGAGTGCCAGAACACCGAAGTTCGCGAGGTTCTGCCAGTGGATACGGGCCAGAGACTTGGCGATGACGATGCGCAGACCCAGATAGCGCGGAGCGATCACGGCATGTTCACGCGAGGATCCCTGACCGTAGTTCTCACCGCCGACGATGGCATGACCGCCATCGTGCGCCGCGGCACGCGTGGCATAGGTGTCGTCGACCTGGATGTAGACGAACTCGGAGATCTTGGGAATGTTGCTGCGATAGGGCAGAACACGGGAGCCGGCGGGCATGATCTCGTCGGTGGAGACGTTGTCGCCGACTTTGAGCAGGATCTCGAGGTCGATGTCCTCGGGCAGCGGTTCGAAGTCCGGCAGCGAGGAGATGTTCGAACCCTTGACCAGTTCGACCTCGCGGGCCTCCTCGACGGGAAGCGGCGGCACCAGCATGGACCTGTTGGCGGAGAATTTCTCCGGCAGCCGCACCTGTGGGTAGTCCATGTCGAGGTCCCGGGGGTCGGTGATGCGCCCGGTCAGAGCTGCAGCCGCCGCTGTCTCCGGCGAGCACAGCCAGACCGCGTCCTCGTCGGTGCCGGAACGTCCGGGGAAGTTCCGGGGCATGGTCCGCAGACTGTTGCGGCCCACTGCTGGGGCCTGTCCCATGCCGATGCAGCCCATGCAGCCGGACTGGTGGATGCGCGCACCGGATCCGACGAGCGACGTCAGCCAGCCGCCGGCGATGAGATCGGCGAGGATCTCCCGCGAGGTCGGGTTGACATCGAGGGACACCTGCCCGTGGACTTGGCGGCCCTCGAGGATCTGGGAGACGACGGCGAAGTCACGCAGTCCCGGATTCGCCGAGGAGCCGATGACGACCTGGAAGACCTCCTCATCGGTGCACTCGCGCACGGGACGGACATTGCCCGGCGAGGACGGTGCTGCGATGAGGGGTTCGAGCGCTGAGAGGTCGATCGAGTCGGTGAGATCGTATTCGGCTCCTTCATCGGCGACGATGCGGGTGAAGTCCTCACCTCGGTCGCTGGCTTCGAGGAACTCCCTGACCGCGTCATCGGCAGGAAAGACAGTCGCGGTCGCACCGAGTTCGGCACCCATATTGGCGATGACATGGCGGTCCATGGCACTCAGTCCCCGCAGCCCCTCGCCGTGGTATTCGATGATCTTCCCGACCCCGCCCTTGACCCCATGGCGGCGCAGCATCTCCAAGATCACGTCCTTGGCAGAGACCCAGGGTGGAAGCTCGCCGGTGAGTTCGACGCCCATGACCTGCGGTGCCGCGATATAGAGAGGGTCGCCGGCCATGGCCATGGCGACTTCGAGCCCGCCGACGCCGATGGCGAGCATCCCCAGAGCACCTGCGGCGCAGGTGTGGGAGTCGGAGCCGATGAGAGTGGCACCCGGTTTGCCGAACCGTGACTGGTGCACGGGGTGGGAGACGCCGTTGCCGGCAGGGGAGAACCAGAGGCCGAAGCGCTGCGCGGCAGAGCGGAGGAACATGTGGTCCTCCGGGTTCTTCTCATCCGTCTGGAGCAGGTTGTGATCGACGTACTGCACAGAGGTGTCCGTGCGGATCCGGTCCAACCCCAGGGCCTCGAGCTCGAGAGCGACGAGGGTTCCCGTCGCATCCTGTGTCAGCGTCTGATCGATACGGACCCCGATCTCGTTTCCGGGCGCCATCGTCCCGGATTCCAGATGTGAGCCGATGAGCTTCTGGGCGACATTCTCAGCCATCGTCAACCTCCTTGCGGTGGTGGCAGTGCACGCACTCACGTGGTCTGTCCACGTTAGCCCTCGGACTGCGGCCCGACAAGAGTAGTGTGCCGCCATCGCCAAGAAGCGCATACTGGTCCTATGCCGGAACTGCCCGAGGTCGACGCACTGGTGACATTCCTGCGCCCACGCATCGTCGGGGAGTTCGTCACCCGAACCGACATCGGCGAGCTCAGCATCCTCAAGACCGCAGACCCGCCGCTCGAAGCTCTCAACGGTCTCGAGATCACCGGAGTCTCCAGGGTCGGCAAGTCCCTCATCGTCGCCTTCGACGGGCTCGAGCTGGTGTGCCGCTTCGCCCGCGCCGGGTGGCTGGTCTGGCATGAATTGGTGCCCACGGGCCCGGTCAGGATGGGCAAAGGTCCCTTGGCTCTGCGCCTCCACCTGGCTTCCGGTGCTGGGTTCGACATCAGCGAAGCGGGCACGAAGAAGAACGCCGCGGCCTCCCTCGTGGCCGATCGCAGCGAGGTGCCGGCCATCGCGAACGCGGGACCCGATGCGCTGTCCATCGACGCCGCTGAGTTCACAGCGACGCTGGCCGGATCGACTGCACGGATCAAGACCGTGCTCGAAGACCAGTCGCTCATCTCAGGCATCGGCAATGCCTACTCCGACGAGATCCTCCACACCGCCCAGCTCTCGCCCTTCGCCACGGCCAACGGCGTCGATGCGCCGAGCCTTCTCGACACGATCCGCGAGGTCCTCGGCCACGCCCGCGAGGCTCTCATCGATCTGCCGCCGGCGAAGGTCAAGGCGGCGAAGAAGCGCGGATTCCGCGTTCATGGACGCACAGGGAAGACCTGCCCGGTGTGCGGTTCGACCATCGCAGAGGTCTCCTATTCCGATAAGTCGCTGCAGTACTGCCCCGGCTGTCAGACCGGCGGAAGGAAGCTCAGCGATCGCCGCATGGACCGGCTCCTCAAATAGCCAGTTCCGTGCTTGACCGAGTGTGCTGACAAGGGAATTTATGCGCCCGGGGCCGTCGTTGCACGAGGTGAGTGAGAACGCGCGGTACAGCGCGTGAATTGCCCACCGACACCTCGAGGACACAGGAGCATCATGACGCAGCAGATTCAGATCCCGGGCACAGACCTGAGCATCTTCCCCATCAACCTGGGCACCAACACCTTCGGCTGGACCGCCGACGAGGCCACATCCCATGCCGTCCTCGATGCGTTCGTCGCCGCCGGCGGCAACTTCCTCGACACCGCCGAGTCCTACCCGGCGTGGGTGCCCGGCAACACCGGCCGGGAGTCAGAGACCATCATCGGCACCTGGCTCGCTGCCCGAGGCAACCGCGACAAGGTCGTCATCGCCACGAAGGTCGGCGACCACCCCGAGCACCAGACGCAGGATCCTGCTTATATCCGCACCGCCATCGACGCTTCCCTGCAGCGCCTCCAGACCGACCACGTCGACCTCTACTACGCCCACCGTGATGATGAGGTGACCCCCATCGCCGAGGTGGCCCGGGTCTTCGATGAGATCGTGCGTGCTGGTAAGGCCAAACACATCGCCGTGTCCAACTATTCGAAGGACCGTCTGGCCGAGTGGCTAGCCGTGGCAGAGGCAGAGAATCTGGCCAAGCCGGTGGCGATTCAGCCCCAGTACAGCCTCGTCTTCCGTCGTGACTACGAGACGGAACTGGCTCCGCTGGCACGCGAGCACAACCTCGGCGTCTTCACCTACTTCAGCCTTGCCGCAGGATTCCTCACCGGTAAGTACCGCACCGAGACCGATCTCGAGGGTGCCAGCCGCGGCGGCATGGTGCAGGGCTACTTCAACGCCGATGGGCTCACTGTCGTCGACGAGATGGTCACTATCGCCGAAGCCCACGACGTGGCACCGGCGACTGTGGCGCTCGCCTGGCTGCTGGCCAAGGGGATGACCGCTCCGATCGTATCTGCCCGTACTCCTGAACAGCTCGATGACCTGATGGCTGCCCCGGAGCTGACTCTCAGCGAGGACGAGGTCACTCGTCTGGATCGGTCCTCGGCGCCCTTCGCCTGATCAGCAGCGGCCGCATCGCGATCAGACCGAGGACCGGCCCCGGCAGCAGCAGCCATACGGCGCTCACTCCGATCGTTGCGATGAGGCTCTGCAGAATGACGATGCTGATGACGCTGACGGCGAAACCGAAGGAATTCATCGCCGTCAGCCCCGTTCCCGTCAGTTCTGCGGGAGCATGGCGGGCGGCGAGTTCCGAGAACTGCGGAGAGTCGGCGATGACGAGGAGGCCCCAGAGTGCCAGGGCCGCGATGAGGAGCGGGCCGACTTCGGGCAGCAGCGGGTAGATCAGACACATCAGTCCGGACCCGGCGAGTGCTGTTGCGGCGACCTTGGCACTGCCGGTTCGGCGACTGATGATTCCACCGGCCACGCATCCGAGGACGCCGGAGGCGATGACGAGGAAGCTCGTCGTCGCCAGGGCGGTGGGGCTGCCTGGGTGAGACAGGGCCGCAATGACAAGTGTGGGCACGACTGCCCAGAAGGCGTAGAGCTCCCACATATGGCCCACGTATCCGAAGACGGCGGCGCGAAACATCCGGTCGCTGAACAGTCGGCGCAGGGCCGGGCCCTCGGCGACAGCTGGCGACGCGGGACGTGTCGACTCGGGACGTGGCGGCGCAGTCGCGTCCGCCGGCTTCTTCTCGCGGCCGGAGGTCGCTGTCCCGCGATGAGAGATCGCTGCGATGAGTCCGGCTCCCAGGACGGCCAGAGCAGATGAACCCCACATGATCGACTGCCAGGGGAGGGCTGCGCCGACTGCCGACAGGAACTGCGGCATCGCGGTGCCCAGGGTGAGCATGGCCACGAGCCAGGCCAGAGCCTGCGCGGATTTCGCCTGGGCCCGCTTGACGATCATCTTCATCCCCATCGGATAGATGCCTGCGAGGCTCATTCCGACGGCGAAGCGGGAGATCCAGACGAGAACGAGGTCCGAAGGGCCGAGCGTCCACACGAAATTCAGTGCAGCACCGACGAGGCTGGAGACGATGAAGATGCGTTCGGGCGGGAAACGGTCGGCAATCCCGGTCGCCGCGCTCAGCAGCGTTCCGGCGATGAAGCCGATCTGAGTTGCCGCAATCAGCCAACCGAACTGTGCCGGTGTCGAACCGAGCCAGGCAGAGAGGCCGTCGACGGCACCACTGGGGCTGAACCACAGGGACGTTCCGAACCACTGTGCCACGACGATGGCCAGGACGGCGGCTCCTGTGCCCCGTCCCGCCCACGACTTACCGACAGCCATTGTCTCTCCTGCACGACTATGCGTTTCCAGATCGCTGACAGGCCAATCGTGTCACGCGCCAGCGCTTGGGGACACCCCATGGGCGCGCATGGCCACCTTGGCGATGCCGGTGAGGAAGTCATCAGTCGAAGAACGCTGAGCAACCGGGGTGTGCACGCGTTGGACCAGGGCCTCGGTGATCCCGCCGACGATGATGAGACTGGTCAGGCCGCCGTCGTCTGGGCGCAGCGAGGACGTCGATCCGGGCAGGACGAAGACGGACAGCACACTTTCGAATGCCGAATCGACCGCGGCGGCGAGCATGCGCATCGTCGCTCTGCGTCTGGCTTCGAGGGACTCACTGACTCCGACGGCCTCGACCTCGAGGACACGGGCCTTGCGCTCGTCGCTGAGCATCGGCATCAGGGCCGTGGAGACGATGTGGATGGTGGCCTCGAGGAGGCTGGCCCCGGCCGGAATCGTCAGTGTCGTCAGGGCTTGCCCGATCTCCTCGTTGAGCATGATGTAGAGCTCTTCGAGCAGCGATTCCTGCGCCGTCAGCGACTCCTGTCCGGCGTCTGATCTGCGGGCGGGGAAGAGGTCGTAGAAGGAGCGGCTCGAGACCCCTGATTCCTGGCACAGGGCCTGGATCGACGTCGCACGGAAGCCGCGAGTTCCATAAAGTTCGAGGGCGGCGGCGAGGAGCCTGTCGCGACGGGCCCCGTCGCGATCCGTCCGGGAAGTCCCACGCCACAGTCCTGCCGAGTCGGTGTCGGCGGAATTGTCGGGAGCAGGAATATTCATTCCCCCAGTATAGTGAAAATTCTGATTTTCAATGGCAGTATTTGTGACATGCCTTACAACGTCAGACAGAAGCATCAAGCTCCGAGGGTGACCGCACCCATCCCCGCCGACCCTGCACTGCCGCAGGTCTGCGTGATCGGAGCCGGAGCCTCCGGACTCGCCGCAGCCAAAGCCCTCTACACCGCAGGTGTGCCCTTCGACTGCTTCGAGAAGGGCAGCGAATTCGGCGGCAACTGGCTCTTCGACAACCCCAACGGCGTCAGCGCCTGCTACGAAACCCTGCAGATCAACACCTCCTGCCCGCGCATGGCCTTCTCCGACTTCCCGATGTCCGCGGACTACCCGCACTACGCCAGCCACGATCAGGTCTACGCCTACTTCCGGGACTATGTCGACCACTTCGGCTTCGGCCACACGATCACCTTCAATACCGAAGTCACCCACGTCCGCCGAGGTGAGCGCGGCGGTTGGGATGTCGACATCCGGTCCTCTGCCGGCTCGGCCCACGACCAGACCGGGGGCCAGTCAGCGGTGACTGAGACCCGCCACTATGATGCCGTGATGGTCGCCAACGGCCACCACTGGGATGCCCGCTGGCCTGACCCCGGCTACCCGGGCCAGTTCGACGGAGAGCAGATCCACGCCCACGACTACCGCAGCGGAGACCAGCTCGAGGGCCGCGACGTTGTGGTCGTCGGTGCCGGCAACTCCGCGATGGACATCGCCGTCGAGGGCTCTCATCGGGCGCGCTCCGTCAATCTCTCCATTCGCCGTGGTCAATGGGTGATGAAGAAGACTCTCTTCGGTCTCGCCGCCGACCAGATCGCCCTGCCCGGCTGGGCGCCGTGGTGGGTGACAGCGGCACGACTGCGCATCGCCGCGCTGCTCTCAGGGGGCCTGCGCCGATACGGTCTGCCCGTCCCAGAACACACACCCGGCCAATCACATCCGGTGCAGTCGGATGCCATCAGGGACCGCCTCGGCGCCGGTGCGATCACGGTAAATCCGGGCATCGAACGACTCGACGGGGACCGGGTGGTCTTCACCGATGGAAGTGAGGCACCGGCCGATCTCATCGTCTGGGCCACCGGCTATCGGGTGAAATTTCCGTTCTTCGATCCGGACCTGATCTCTGCCGAGGGCAACGATCTGCCGCTGTTCAAGCGCATGGTCCATCCCGACCGACCGGGCCTGTTCTTCATCGGTCTCCTACAGCCCGTCGGGGCCGTGATGCCGCTGGCCGAAGCTCAGTCCAGGCTGGCCGTCAAGTCGCTCACCGGGGAATACGTGCTGCCGGACCGGCAGGAGATGGTGCGGCGGATGCACGAGGACGATCGTCGCAACAAGCGGCAGTTCTACGATTCGCCCCGGCACACGATGCAGGTCGACTTCGACCACTATCTGCGAGAACTTGATCGTGAGACGCGAACGGGGCGGCAACGCACCCCCCGCAAAGGAAAGGTGGCGGCATGAGTGAGAAGCGTTCCCTGAACGGACAGGTAGTGGCCATCACCGGCGGCGCCCAGGGCATCGGTCGGGAGATCGCCGCCGAGTTCACGGCCGCCGGGGCGAAGGTGGCCATCGGCGACATCCACCTCGACGCTGCCCAGGAGACTGCCGCGGAATTGGGTGTGAGTGCCTACCGGCTCGACGTCTCAGACCCGGAATGCCTCAACGCGTTCCTCACCGAGGTCACCCACGAGCTCGGGCCCATCGACATCTTCGTCAGCAACGCAGGGATCATGTGGGTCGGTCCCTTCGCCGAGGAATCGAACGCAGTGGCCCGGGCACAGATCGAGGTCAACCTGCTCGGCGTGATCAATGGGATCAAAGCCGCAGCACCGGCCATGGTCGCTCGTGGTGGGGGCCACCTCATCACCGTGGCCTCGGCGGGTTCCATTCTGCCCACCCCGGGGGAGGCGACCTATGCGGCCACGAAGCACGGCGTGCTCGGCTACCTCAAAGCCATTCGCGCGGAACTGCGCGGCAAGGGCGTGCGGATCACCTCGATCATGCCCGGGGTCGTCGATTCGGCACTGGCGGCAGGGACCTCGAGTGGTGCGGCGAAGCTGCTCACCCCCGCCGAGGTGGCCCGCAGTGTAGTCAAATCCGCACTCCGACCCCGGTTCGAGATCACCGTGCCCGGTTTCATCGGCCCGGCCGTCAAGGTGGCCAATCTGCTGCCGCTGGCGATCCGCGACCGACTCTTCGGGGCGATGGTGCCTAACCAGCTGCTGGCGCGCAAGAATCAGCGGCAGGACTATGAGGCTTCGTTCACCGCAACTCGGCGGTGAGGAGTCTCAGGCGACGATCTCGTCCTTGGGTTCGACGGTGTGGGCGACGGCTGCGCCGATGACCGTGCCGATGGCGATCGAGAAGAACGTTGCGCCCGCCGCAAGCATGCTGCCCGCGACTCCGCTGCCGTCACCGAACTCGAGCTGAGAGGCGTTGAGCAGGCCGAATGAGCCGGGGGCGACGATGAGGAAGGCGGGGACGTAGCTGATGCGCCAGATCGGCCCTCGCGGCAGGCGGGAGAGGATGACGGCCACGAGTGAGGCGGCCAAGGCTCCGGCGAGACCGCCCACGGCGGCCCCGAACTCGGCACCGATGCCCAGCTGCGCCGTCGCGGCGGCCGCGATCGTGACGAGGATCGGCACCGTGTGCTCGAGCGGGGTGTAGAGGTAGAGCATCAATCCGATCGTGGCGCAGAGGACTCCGAGGGCCGATAGCTGCCAGGCCGAGTCAGCGAGTTGGGAGTTCCGCAGCGCCTCGGCGCCGGTGCCCGTGATCGCGGCCGCACCGGCGACGCCGGCGATGAACATCGCCAGCTGCACCGAGGCCGAGACGAGCCGTGAACTGCCGGCCGAGAGCGCTCCGGCGGAGATCTCCGTCAGCCCGGTGACCACGGCGCTGCCCGGAAGCAGCAGCGCAAGCGTTGCGACGATCGTGCGCAGAGGGCTTTCGAGCCAGTCGAGCCGGTAGCCGATGAGCACGATGACGGAGACGATGAACGCCGAGCTCACCGGCAGCAGCGGATTGAGATTGGGCCACCGGCCGTTGATGGCGAGGACACCGGCGACGATGAGCGAGCCTAAGGCCGCGAAGGCCAGGTTGACCAGGCCGGGCTCGAGCAGCAGACACAGCCCGATGCCGATGGGTACGGCGCCGAGGTTGGAGAGCCACCCGGGCCAGCGCGGCGGTGCCGCGTGGACCTCGGTTTCGATCTTTAATCTGGCGGTTTCGATCGTGAGTCGCCGGGCCCGCAGGGCGTCGACAATGTCGAGTAGCTTCGCCGTCTGGTCGAAGCGCAGGTCGGGGCCGATGCGTTCGAACTTCGTCGAATCCCCGGACCCGGAGGTGAGGAACAGGCCGCGGGGGAGGGCGGCGACGCGGAGTTTTCTGATGCCCATGGTGCGGGCAAGGCCGGTCAGGGCGTCCTCGACGTCGACGGAGGAGATCCCACCCGCAAGCAGCCCGGCCCCGATGGTGACCAGCAGCTCCTGGGCGGCAGCAGGTGAATCGGTGTTCTCGGTCACTGTCACACCCCTCTCATTCGCAGTCCGGCCGACGAGATCGAAGACTACCAGCAGGCGGCCCAGTGGTGGGCTGGCGTCATTTCCCTGGTGCGGTGATCCCCTCGACAGCGGAGCCGACGAGCACGGCTGCCGCGCGCTCGGCGATCATGATCGTCGGCGCATTCGTGTTGCCCGTGGGCACCTGCGGCATGATCGAGGCGTCGGCGATGCGCAGGCCGGTCAGTCCGTGGACCTTGAACGACTGCGGGTCGACGACGGCGGTGTCGTCCTGTCCCATCCGGCAGGTGCCGACCTGGTGGTGGTAGGTCACCACAGATCCCCGGACATAGTCCTCGAGATCCTCATCGGCCACCTCGGCGCCGGGGAAGATCTCCGTGGGCTGCCACGATGCCAGGGCATCGGCGCGACCGATCTCCCGGCACTGCTTCACCGAGGCCACGAGGGCGTCGACGTCGGCCTGTTCGGACAGTACGTTCGGGTTGACCAGGGTCGGGTCCTGCGGATTCGGGCCGCTGAGCGTGACCTCGCCACGGGACTCGGGGCGAACGATTCCGCCCTGGAGAGTGAAGCCGTTGTCGGGTCCGGTCTGCACGTTCGGTGCGGAATCCTGGGCATACATCGGCACGGAGAAGAACAGTGGTTGGGTGTCTGGTACCGGAAGATCGGGGTTCGATTTCCAGAACAGATGCACCTCGGCGGGTGCCACCTCACCCATCGGCACGGGCTCGGATCCGGTGGTGAAGATGACGGGGGAGAGCCAATGATCCTGGAGATTCTTGCCCACCCCGGGCAGGTCGTGGATGGGATCGACTTCGACCTCGCGCAGCTCCTCGGCGGGTCCGATGCCCGAACGCAGGAGCAGCTCCGGTGAGGCCAGCGCGCCCGTGGTGAGGACGACCTCGTCGGCGGTGACCGTGCCCACGCGACCGCGGAAGTCCACCTCAAGACCGGTGACCGTCTTGTCCTCGATGAGGAGACGACGAGCATGTGTCGAGGTGAGGATCGTGAGATTCCCATCGCCGAGGCGGGGCTTGAGATAGGCGCGCCAGGTGTTCAATCGTTTGCCGTCGCGGACGTTGAGTTGGATCCGGGAGATGCCTTCGACGCTGCCGGAGTTGTAGTCCGGGTTGTAGTCCAGGCCGGTCTGCTGCCCAGCGGCGACCATGTCCTCCTGGATGGGGTTGCGGGGGTAGTCGATGCGCACGTCCATGGGTCCGTCGGTGCCGCGGGCTTCCGTGACGTCGCCGTCATAGTTTTCGATGGCCTTGAACACGGGCAGCACTTCGTCCCAGGACCAGCCGGGGCAGCCGGACTCGACCCACTGCTCGTAGTCCCAGGCGTCTCCGCGGACCCAGATCACGGCGTTGAGGGCGTTCGAGCCGCCGAGGACCTTGCCGCGAGGCAGGTGGATCTTGCGGTTCATCGCGGCCGGCTGCGGAGTCGTGTAATAGTCCCAGTCCTGCTTCGAATGCCAGATCAGGCCCAGGGTGTTGAGGTGATCGATGTTCGGGTTCGTCTCGTCCCCGCCAGCCTCGATGAGGCAGACCTTCTTACCTGCGTCGATGAGCCTGCGGGTGATCACACACCCTGCAGATCCGGCACCGACGACGACATAGTCGAAGTGCTCGTTGGGAAGGTCGGTCGGGCTGACTGCGCTGTCTGCGGTGGTGGCGTTCATGACGCCAGGCTAGTGAGCGGGTTGATGCGGCAACAGGGGAAGAGCGGAACTCTGCACGAACAGACAAGTTTGGACACTGCCGGTGCGTGGAGGGTCAATTAGGCGGACACAATAATGGACTGCCGAACTGTCCATACCGGCAAGGCCCTATAGTGGCCATCGAAACACTCACGCAGACGGAGCAGGAGGCGAAATGCTGTTCGTTGCACGCATGGATGTCGTATTTCCAGAATCGATGACCGATGAGACCAAGGCCGAGTTCCAGGTCAAGGAGAAGGCCTATTCCGCCGATCTCCAGGAACGGGGAATCATGAAGGGCATCTGGCGCATCGTCGGCGAGTACTCCAATATCTCGATCTACGATGTCGACGATCTCGACTTCCTGCACGCGACCTTCCAGGGCTTCCCGATGTTCGCCTACATGAACGTCAAGGTCACGCCTCTGGCCAAGCACCCCAACGCGACGACCGACGACTTCTTCCGCCAGCTCTGAGGCTGACTCTGAATCTGCCTCTGAGGCTGCATTCCCGCAGAATTCTCGGAGTCAGGCTCAGACTCAAGGTCGGCGTCGAGCCCGCGCATCGATATAGCTGAGCACCAGGACGACAATGCTCAGCCCAGCCAGTGCTGCTGCGGCGGCGCCGACCGCTGTTCCCAGTGTGCTGGCGGTGGCGAGTGCGCCCATGCCGATTGCGATGGCGGCCTGCAGAATATAGGCGATGAGGTAGAGCAGGGACAGAGTCGAACCACGATGGCGCACCGGCGCGGCCTGGTTGATCACGCCCAGGCCGCCCGTGAAGGCAAATGAGTAGGCGGCTCCGCCGACGAGGCACCAAGCAAAGAACATGCCGAGCGAGCCGAATGCCGCCGCCGCGGCCATCAGCGCCAGGCCGACGAGTGTCAGAAGTGTTCCGACCAGCAGGGCAACGTGCGGTCGAACTCGGGCGAGGAACAGTCCGGTGAGTCCGATCGTTGCCGATGAGCATCCCAGCAGCGCTCCCACCAGTGCTGTGTCCGAAGTGCCTGCGAACTGTCCGATCATGTGTGCACCCAGCGAGAGGAAAATCGCCCCTGCACAGTAGGCCAGTGACACCGACAGGGTCGCCAGCGAGAAGCTCAGGCGCAGTTCGGGGAGAAGGCGCATCGCTCGAGGCCGCCACTTGTGCGTCAGGGTGGGGCGATCGTCCGGGGTGAGGACGAGTGCGATCACAGCACAGACGGTCAGCGCCAGGAGGAGAATGTAGCTCCAGAACAGAGGCATGGGCGCGAAGCGGGCGAATACTCCACTGAGCACGAGTGCCACGGTGAGCCCGGCCGCGGTGGAGACAGTCGCCAGAGAACTGGCGAATCTGGCATTGCCCGTCGTGTTGTTCTCGACCAGGGACGCTGTCGCGGCACCCATCGCCAATCCTGAACCGGCGCCCTGGAGTACACGTCCCAGGAATAGGAACGAGACGTTCGGGGCGATCGCGAAGGCGATGGCCGACGCCGCGATCAGTCCCACTCCCCAGATCATCACAAGACGGCGGCCGAACTGATCGGAGAGGTTGCCGAACAGGGGGAGGACGACGATCAGCGCAAGCTGGTAGGAGGCGAACACCAGCGTGACGATCGCCGAGCTCAGCCCCCACTTCTGTGCGTAGATCGGGTAGAGGACGCTCGGCGCCCCACTCGACCACAGCACCAGAGCCAGCACCGAGGCGGAGGCCCAGAACGCACCTCTCCTGCCCAGCCTGCCCACGGACGGCATCAGCTATCGGCTCTGAGATGCGAGCACAACGCGGGTCCGTGCATGTCAGAGGGAAGGGGCGTCATCGCAGTGCTCCTGATCAGGCTGGGTGATTGCAGTCTGCTCCCAGTTGTATCAGGACTCCTGCCGCAGCCCGGCTGGTGCTCACGCTTCGTAGACCAGATTTCCCTCAAAATAGGTCTTGAGCACCGTGGTCTCCGCCCATGGCTGCTCAGGATCGCTCATCACTCACCCCTCGCAACAGTCGCCGTCGGAGTCACCGCAGTGTCCGCCCGAGGCCGGCGCGGGAACATCGAGAACGGGGGAGCGGTCGAAGAATCCTTCGGGTCGCAGCTTGAAGCCGACCGTGTCCACGGGCATGATCGGCCAGTCCTCGATCCGGGGGAAGTGAGTGAGGCCGAAGCTGTGCCACAGCACGATGTCCTCGCCGTCGACATTGCGATCCGCCGCGGTCCATCCGGGCAGGCCCGAATGCCCGGGATGCTGATTCGGGAAATCACCCGTCGGGTAGCGTTCGTCCTCGTGGTACTGCGAGACCCACAGCGCCTTCGACGCAAACGTCGCCCGCCGGTGGATCGAGGAGTCCTCGGCCGCGAGCAGCGTCGGCAGGCCTGTGGGATGGAGCTTGTACCCGACGGGTTCTCCGAGGCGGTTGGTCGACTCCGGGTTCGTCACCACCCAGGTCCGGGCCTTCGACTGGTCCGCATCCCGCTGAGCTGCCAGTTCAGTACCGAGTACGGTGCGTTTGCGGCTGAAGGCATTGCCGCGCGGGTTCGTCTCCGAGGTCGGCAGGCGCACGACGTCCTCCTCTTCGACCCGGCACTTGCCGCCGTCGAGAGCGAAGTCGAGACGTGCCCCGAAGAGGTGTTGGTGGAACGGGGCGCCCAAGCCGGGTGCGATTTCGGAGGCGAAGTCCGTTGACCCGTTCGGCAGGGCCGAGGTGAAGACGACGCCGGTGGCCTTGGCCTCGAACTCGATCGTGCCGTCGAGGTAGAGGTACCAGTAGAACCCGTAGTCGTAGTTGCCGACCGTGGTGAAGAAGGAGACGACGAACCGCCGGTTGCGCCTGGTGTAGTCCACACCCGACCACAGATCCGAGTGCTTGGCCAGGATCGAGGCATCCTCCTCGTGCATGCAGATGCCGTTCTTGATCTGCCGGGGCTCGCCGAGGTTGTTCACCACCCACGGAGACAGGTACGTGATGTCGCCCAGGCAGTCACACCCCAACTCGAGCGAGTTCGCCCACTGACCGACGAGGTATTCGCCCGTGTCGAAGTAGTTCTGCCATGACCGCACCGGTGAGGGATCGCCGTAGGGCACGACCATCTCAGCGATCGCGGCCCGGTCGAGGATCGTGCGGGCGGTCTCGCCGTCGGTGAAGGCGATGTTGTGCAGGATGAGACCTTCACGCATGTCGAAGCCGACGTCGAAGGACCACTTCTCCCATTCGATGTGGTTGCCCTCGGTGACGGTGAAGCTCGGGCCCTCCGGCTGCGTGATCGAGATCGGCTTCTGCGTGGTCCGCACAGGCCCGGTCAGCTCCGGACTCGTGTAGTTTCCGTGTTCGGTCGGCACCGGAACGGTCTCGAGGTCGAGAACCTGATCGACGGCCTTGTTCGTGACGTCGACATAGGCGACGAGCCCGTCGATCGGGTGCGCCCATGCCGAGTCCGACTCGTGCTGCTGATGGAACGCCAACCCGCGCAGGATCCGCCGTCCCTTCTCCTCCGGGTACTCGAAGACACCGGCCGACAGCGGTGCCACCCGCACCTCCTCGACGGACAGTCCGCGCTTCTCCAGGCTGGCCAGCCACGTCGGATCCGTGGCGAGGACCTCTTCGACGACTTCGAACTCCTCTTCCATGACGGGAAACTCGCCCTCTTCGGCGGAGTCCACCTCGGTGACGGAGACGATGGTCTCCCGGGTGGCCGAGACGACGATGTCGCGGGCGGTGCCGGCGGACTTGTCGAGGATGAAGGCGCGGAAACGGCGATCCACCTCGGCGGTGGTCCGATCCGTGCCGCGCACGGGATCGAGCAGGCCGACGTAGGCCATGCGCGCGGAGTCGGGGAACTGCCCGGCCGAGCGCAGCACCGCGGTGACGGCCCGGATCTCGGCCTCGGTCGGCAGGGTGAAGGGGGTGGCGGTGGTCGCCTCGGCGACGGGAGCGGAGGAATGGCAGGACATTGTGCACCTTTGCAATCTGGGCCTGTGGGCTGAGTCACGCTAAAATCTACACTTGTAGGAAATAAAGTCAAGACCCGATCTGCATCCCGATGGAGGACCCATGCCCAAGATCGTCGACTACGACCAGCGTCGACGGGACCTCGTGCAGGCGACGCTGCGCCTGATCGTCCGGCAGGGACTCGACGGGGCGACGATGCGCGATATCGCGACCGAGGCGGGCTTTGCCAACGGGGTCGTCAAAACGTACTTCGGTTCGAAGGCGGACCTCCTCGCCGCTACCTACCTCTACGTCTTCGAAGCCACGAACGCCAGGGTGGCGACCTCGACAGCGGGCCTGCGCGGAGTTGATGCACTGCGCGCCTTCGCCCATGAGGTGTTCCCGGTGACTCCGGAGCTGCACGATGAAGCGCGTGTCGTCCTGTCCTACCTCGCCGAGGTGGCCCAGAACCCCGAGCATGCCCGCACGACCGCTGAAACCATGGAACTCTGGCGAGAGTGGATCGGATCCTGGCTCGGTGAGGCCGATGCCGACGGTCGGCTGCGTTCCGAGGTTGACGTCGAATCCGAGACCGAGGTGCTCCTGACGTATCTCCTCGGGGCGCAGACGACCGCGATCATCGGCGGGCGCGGATTCGACTTCGCCGGCTTCCGGGCTCAACTCGACTACGTCATCTCCCGCCTCGACCGGAGGAGCTGATCCGGGCAGGGCCGGGGTGGGGCGAGTGGAAGGGGCCTTGCCGATGCAGGGTGACCAAATGGTCGGTAATCGGGTTCGGGGTCGTGACTGGCGCGACGGTTGGGGATAGAGTGACCGGACAACGGGCCTTCGACGAAGCGGTCGGGGCCGAGCAATCTAAGGACGACGATGTTGCTTGAAGACACCGCGAACGACTTCGACGGCTGGCAGGGGCTGGTCTCGGACTCGTTCGTTCCGCTCGATACCGAACCCCAGCGCCGAGGCGGATTCCAGGGTCGAATCAGCGCGCGCGACTACGACTCCGTGGTGATGTCGCAGATCAATGCCAACCCTCACGCCGTCCTGCGCACCCCCGAGCTCATCGCCCGCGCCCGATCGCAGGCGCACGGCTGCGCGGCCGGAACGAACTACTTCAAGGTCTCACTGCAGCTCGACGGGCACGGACTGCTCATCCAGGACGGACGAGAGATGGCACTGGCGCCCGGATCGCTGGCCATCTACGACACGTCCCGGCCGTATACGCTCAGCTTCGATTCGGATTTCTCGTCCTACGTCATGATGTTCCCGCAGTCGCGGGTCAACCTGCCCGCCGGAACCGTCGGCCAGCTCACCGCCACCCCGATCGGAGCCGACCATCAGCTCGGTGCGGTTGTCGCCCAGGTCATCTCCCAGGCCGGAGCCATGCTGCCGACCCTCAATCGGACGACCGGTGTGCGGCTGGCCGGCAACGTCGTCGACCTCCTCACCACGGTGATGGCCGACGAGCTCTCTGCCGCGGGCGGTGAGGTCGACGAACGGCAGCGACTGTGGGCCGAGATCACCGAGTACATCGATGCCCACCTCTCCGATCCGCAGCTGACGCCGTCGACCATCGCCGCCGCCCACTTCATCTCGGTGCGCACCCTGCACCAGATCTTCGAGGGCAGCGGGGAGACTGTCGCCGGGGAGATCCGGCGGCGCCGCATCGAGAAGTGCCGCCTCGACCTCGCCGATCCCGGGCAGCGTCAGACTCCGGTGGCCGCCATCGGCGCCCGCTGGGGGCTGAGCGACCCCGCGCACTTCTCCCGCCTGTTCCGCTCTGCGATCGGCCAGCCGCCCGCCGGATACCGCCGCAGCGCCCAGCCTGACTGACGAGAAGTCGGACCCGCCGGTCAGGGTGGCGGGCGCGGCTGCGCGAATCGTCAAGAACTCTGCCTGCAAAGCCAAGACGCAGCGGGCGGGCGACGCTCACACTTGCAGTATTCCCTCTAACTGTTAGGTGGATCACATGAGCACTCTCAGCTCGGAACCGGCCAAAGGCGGCCTGGGTTCCCCGATCGGCGGCGCTGCCGATCAGCCTTCCACGGAGGTCGGACACGCACCTGCGGCCACGGCCTCACTCGATGCCCGCCGCATCGGAATCCCCGCGCTCGTCTTCATGATCATCGCCGCCTCGGCGCCGTTGACGGTCGTCGCCGGCGGTGTCCCCAGCAATTTCGCCGTCACCGGGCTGGTCGGGATTCCGCTGTCCTTCGTCGTCCTCGGAATCGTCCTCATCCTCTTCGCGATCGGCTACGCGGCGATGAGTCGCCACGTCCACAACGCCGGCGCCTTCTTCGCCTATATCTCCAAAGGACTGGGCAAGCCCGTCGGAATGGGTGCGGCGATGACCGCGCTGGTGGCCTACAACGCCATGCAGATCGGCATCGCCGGAATGTTCGGCTTCGTCTTCTCTTCCTTCCTCGATACCCTCTTCGGCATCTCCTGGTCCTGGTGGGTCTGCGCCCTCATCGCCTGGGTCATCGTCGGGATCATGGGAGTCCTCCGCGTCGACTTCTCCGCGAAGGTGCTCGGAATCATCGTCGGTGCGGAGTTCCTCGTCGTCATCGTCTTCGACATCATCGGACTCGCGCACAGCCCAGAAGGCATCACCGGAGACGGCTTCGCGCTTGACCAGCTCTTCGCCCCCGGAGTCGGAGCGGCCCTGGCGTTCTCGATCGCGGCCTTCATGGGCTTCGAATCAGGAGCCATCTACAACGAGGAGGTCAAGGACCCCAAGCGCACCGCAGGTCGGGCCACCGTCATCGCCGTGAGCATCATCGCGGTGTTCTATGCGTTCTCCGCCTGGGCGATGGTCGTCGGCGAGGGAGCCACGAAGGTCATCGGCCGGTCACAGCAGTTCGGCCCGGACCTCATGTTCGTCTTCCTCGGCGAGCACGCGCCGGCATGGTTCGTCGACCTGGCGAACCTGCTGTTCCTCACCTCGCTGCTGGCCGCGCTCGTCGCCTTCCACAACATCGTCGCCCGCTACGTCTTCGCCCTCGGCCGCGACCGGGTCCTTCCCGCAGGTCTCGCCAGGACGTCGCGGCGCACCGGTGCGCCGGTGGCAGGCTCCCTCACCCAGTCGGGACTGGCGCTCGTGATCATCCTCGTCTTCGCGCTGGTCGGTTCCGGCAGCGATGACCCGCTGTTCCCCGTCGTCACCCTCTTCACCTGGCTGACGAACATGGGCGCCTTCGGCCTCGTCCTGCTCATGGCGCTCACTGCCCTCGCCGTCGTCGGCTTCCTGCGCACGAAGGCAGGGGAGTACTCATTGTGGACCCGCGCGATCGCGCCTGGGCTGTCGGCGGTCGGCCTCCTCATCCTCTTCGTTTCCATCGTCATCAACTTCAACGTCCTCATCGGCACAGAAGGCACCACGATCCTGTCCTGGCTGCTGCCGGCCATCGTCCTCGTCCCCGGACTCATCGGCACCATCTGGGCCCTCGTCCTCCGCTCGTCCTCACCGAACCTCTATGCAGGAATCGGTTCCGGTGGAAGCCTGGGATGACGTAAGCGTTCCGGCCGCCTGAAATATCCGTACACACCGCCAGAAAATGACCACACCAACCGCCGCCGACCATCCGGTCGCCGATCAAAGGAGCACCATGACCGCCGAGGCAACCGCCACCGAAATGACCACCACCGCCGGAATTCTCGCTGCCATCGTCGACCCTTCCGGCCGCGAGATCCACGACCCCGCCACTGGCGAGATCGTCGGGCGCACCGGCGAAGGCAGCCCTGCCGACATCGATGCCGCCGTGGCCGCCGCACGCAAGGCTCAGCCGGCCTGGGCCGCGCGCACTTCACAGGAGCGCAGCGAGCTTCTGGGCAAGGCCGCCGATGCGATCGAAGCCTCCGCCGAGGCATTGGCCGAGCTGCTCTCGCGTGAACAGGGCAAACCTCTCAACGGACCCAACGCCCGATTCGAGGTCGGTGCCTGCGCGGCCTGGCTGCGCGCGAACGCAGCCTTCGAGCTCGAACCCGAAGTTCTCGTCGATGACGGTGAGACCCACGCCGAACTCCACTACCGTCCCGTCGGCGTCGTCGGAGCCGTCGGACCCTGGAATTGGCCGATGATGATCTCCGTGTGGCAGTTCGCGCCTTCGCTGAAGATGGGCAACACCGTCGTTCTCAAACCCTCGGAGTACACACCGCTGTCAGTCCAGGCGCTCGTGGCCGTGGTCAACCAGGTGCTGCCGGCCGATGTGCTTGCCGTCGTGCCCGGCGACGGAACGGTCGGCGCCGCCCTGACCAGCCACGCAGACGTCGACAAGATCATGTTCACCGGGTCGACGAAGACCGGGCAGGCGATCATGCGCACCGCTGCGGACAACCTCGCCCGTATCACTCTCGAACTTGGTGGAAACGACGCCGGCATCGTCCTCGACGATGCCGATCCGGCCCAGATCGCCGGCGACCTGTTCTGGGGCGCGTTCATCAACACCGGGCAGACCTGCGCTGCGATGAAGCGGCTCTACGTTCCCGAATCGCTCTACGATCAGGTCTGCCAAGCCCTCGTCGAGGTGGCTGGACAGTCCCCGATGGGCGTGGGGTTGGAAGAGGAGAATGTGCTGGGACCGTTGCAGAACAAGCAGCAGTACGACATCGTCGCGCGCCTCGTCGAGGCGGCAAAGGACGGGGGAGCGCGCGTGCTCATGGGCGGCGACCCGGTCGCCGACCAGCCCGGCTACTTCTATCCGACGACCCTCGTCGCCGACATCGACAACGACAATCCGCTTGTGGCCGAGGAGCAGTTCGGGCCGGTGCTGCCGATCATCAAGTACTCCGACCTCGACCAGGCCATCGAATGGGCCAACGAGCTCGAAGTCGGCCTCGGATCCTCGGTGTGGGGCACCGACCTCGACGCCTGCCGACAGGTCGCGGCTCGACTCGAGGCGGGAACCACGTGGATCAACAAACACGGTGCCGTCGATCCCCGAGTGCCTTTCGGTGGGGTGAAGAAGTCCGGCTTCGGCCTCGAATTCGGTCTCGAAGGACTCAAACACGTCAGCGTCCCCCAAGTCATCTCCTGGTAATTACTACCCGACGGCGGCCCAGCAACCTCGCGCGAGGTAGCTGGGCCGCCGTCATGTAGCAGGGAGGGTCAGGTGGACGGCAATATGTGGATGCCGTCGGGACCCTTCGAGGGACTGTGCGTTCCCGGAGCCTTATAGATGCTGACCGACCAAGGCGAGTCGGCGTCGAATGCGCCGAGGTGCCAGTCTCCGTAGCGATGCTCGAGCCTCAGCGACGTGCCTGTCGCACAGTCATCGAGATCGGCAGGGCCGCCTCGGCGATGAGCCGTCGTTCCAACGACGAGGCGGCCGCCTGGATTCAACAACTCTTCTGCTGCTGTGATTGCCGTCGACAGATCCGCCCTGGCGAGAAAGGCGGGCACGTTGCC